>Ga0256914_1002074_pt1 | contig 17067 bp, 14 predicted proteins | sample HulkmetaG_FD_191571 | JGI IMG/M metagenome (GOLD analysis project Ga0256914, IMG submission 191571) | Hydrothermal chimney microbial communities from Main Endeavour vent field at the Juan de Fuca Ridge, Pacific Ocean - Hulk | ecosystem: Environmental > Aquatic > Marine > Hydrothermal vents ... | reverse complement strand
GGAGTCTATCGTACAAGACCTTGTTGTATATGTAGAGACCTGGGTTGATGAGCGGAAGCCTAAATAGTTCTACAGGACCGCCATTGGTGTGAAGAACATGTAGACCGTTGGAATCTGCAGGAACGGTCCACTTCAGGATTCCCCAATCATAGTTGTACTGTGGATTACCGTATTCGCCGCCGTTTCTGTTTAGTCGCTTGTTCTCATAGATAAACATAGGTTGATAGTAAAGGGGCAGTACGCTTACGGTTTCGTTGTTCCATCTTTCGATGTTGTAGAAAGCCTGTTTCTGTTTCTCTATATCGACACTGCTGTATAGAGCATCCAGCATTTTTCCTATCTTGGGAGTCCACGGTGTGTATGCGTTTCGCCCCTTCATAAACTGGCCGTAGTATTCTTGGAGTGCTAATGCGGCATTTGCCCCGTAGCCCAGATCAAAGTCAATGGCAGAAGGTCCGTGCTCTGGGTCTGCGGGTGGTTTAAACATTCTTCCCACGATATCACCCGTGACTCTTTCAAAGGTGATCTTTATGCCTACATCCGCTAGATAGGCCTGAATGGCCGTCATGAAATCCACTGTTAGTTGATCACCGTAGTAGTAACCAAGCCTTAATACCCGATTAGAGTCCCACTTTGCTGCCTTTAGTAGTGCTCGGGCTTTCTCGGGATTGTAGGTATATTTGTTAAGTCCGGGTGCATGGAAGGGCCCAGGTGGAACCAAACACTCTGCAGGTGTAACCATGCCTTTAAATAGGGTTTTGGCTAGTTTGTCCATGTCGATTGCATATGCTATTGCTTGTCGTACTCTTACGTCGGAGAGCGGATTATTGTTTACAGGACCGGCTCCCGCAGTTGCAGTCTTGCCCCCTGCCGGTTTAGCCTCTTTTTGCCCACCTGCAAAGGTTGGCAGTGCTACTAATAGCAGTACACCAAGGACCACTATTAGTTTTTGGAATTTCTTCATAGAAACACCTCCTCAAAATATTTTTAAGCTGCCTTAGTAACAGCATTAAGATCGCGATTTGCTAATCTCTTGATCCTACGTTTCTTAGTCATAGCTACCGGAATGATACTGGTTTGTTGCTTTCGGTAATCCCCACCTCCTGTGCGATCGCTCTGCAATAGTTGCTTAGTCCTACGACGTCAGCTCCTAGATTTATAAAAGTGAAACCCTCATCTACCAATTCATTGTAATTTTTCGGTGAACCTACAGTTGCTGCAAATTTGCCATGTTTTAATGCGGTCTTTGCTACCAGCCTTCTCGCTTCCTTCACTTTGGGGTGGTTGGTCTGGCCGGGAATTCCCAATGCACAGCTGTAGTCTCCTGGCCCAAAGAGAAGTATTTCGTAGCCCTCTACAGAGGCTATAGCCTCTAGGTTATCTATGGCTTCAGGGTCCTCTATCTGAAGTATAACGAATCTTTCGGAGTTAGCTGTTTTCAGGTATTCTAGGAACTCAACATTTGTAAAACCACCGTCTGCATTTCCACCGTCGACAGCTCTGTTTCCGATGGGTTTAAACTTTGTCATATCGACTACTCTTTTAGCATCTTCTGCATTCATAACGTGTGGTACCATTATGCCGGTGACGTCCATTTCCAGTGGCCTTATGTAATCGCTGTAACTTCCTCTGGCAACTCTACATACAACGTCTACGTCGTACGCCTTTGCCGCCAATACCTGTCGCTCGATAACCGACCAATCGTTTGGTATATGTTCCATCCCTGTCCATACAACATCGAATCCAAATCGCGCGGCAATTTCGACAGCCCGCGTGTCGGTGAGGTTTAGTTTGAAGCATTTAACTACTTCCCCCCTCCTTAGTTTTTTTAGTACCCTGCTTCTTCGCATTGGGAAAACCATCTATCACCCCCAAATTACATACTGCATGCAATTATCATATATTGCATGCAGTTATTTGTCAACTGGTAATTTTGTCTGTGGGGTTTCTGTAACAAATTGGATGGTTGAGGGGTAAGATGGTTGGAAGGTAAAATAGATACTTAATTACGGTAGGTGTTTGCTATGGCTGTTTTTTAGATATCAAATTTTTAAATATTAAATCTGTGAAGGTCGACGTACTCTTTGGCCTTCAGAATATGTTCTCGCATAGCTTTACCTGCCCTTTCGGGATCCCCCGCCTTAATTGATTCAACAATCTCTTTGTGTTCTTTTATTGTTTCTCTTGGATCTCTAATGTTTAGTTGCGCAAATGGTCGCAGCCTTAGGTAGAGGTTTGAAATTATGTCGGGGAGGATGCTTGTACCGCTAAAGCGTACAATACTTTCATGAAGTTCTCTGTCGTACTCTGAATATTTTTTAGTATCGTTGTTATTTACAGCTTCTTCCATCTTTTTATAGATAGCTTCCAGGTATGCGATATCTTTTTTGTTTACGTTTAAAACTGCATATTTAATGGCAAGCTCTGCAACAACTGTACGTAGATCGAAGATCTCGAGTATCTCTTCTTTTGTATATTTCCTTAAAAATACACCTTTTCGTGGAATGGCTACGAGTATTCCCTCTTTTTCCAGTGCGGTGAAGACCTTTTTTACCGTTGTTCTGCTAACACCGAGCATCTTTGCAATGCGTTCCTCTGTGATTTTTTCACCGGGAGAGAATTTGCGATTCATTATCATTCTCGTAAATTCTATATATGCCTGTTCGCTTAACGTCTTTCTATTTATCATAGGTTTTCCCATCTATGTAACGTTAAAATAACGCTAAAATAAAATTCTGCATGCAATTTTACAATATTGCATGCAGAATGTCAAGGCCTATAGGCTAATTATTTGTAGCCTAATTACATACAAAACTTTTATCACGTTGCTAGATATCTGTACTCTGTTAATAGGTATATCTTTGCCGCTTCGTATAGTTCGTCTATCTCTACGTATTCGTCGTACTGGTGAGGTATGTGCCTCGGTCCGGGGCCATTTACAAGCGATGGTATTCCCTTCCACGCTCTCAGAAAGGTTCCGTCCGTTGCTCCGGGTACCCCGTTATAGATTGGTTCTTTTCCCGTAATATCTCTATAGGCATCTGCGGCGAGAACGGCTATAGGTTCGTCTTTGGTCATCGTTACAACCGGTCTGTCCTCTATGAACTCAATCTCCGCCTTGAAGTCTTTATCCTTGGAGGCTAGATTGTCCAGTATTTCCTTTAGGTGTTTTCGTATCTCATCGTGATTTTGACAGGGTGTGGTTCGTATGTCAACATAGCCCTCCGCCTCTCCCGGCATAACATTTAATTGAGCAGTTGTTCCCTTTGGCGGGGCTTGCACAACGGTAAAAGTGATGGAGGGATAACCTACATATTCGTCCTTTCCGCAGCGCTTTATCTCTTCCTGTTCGTACTCTTCGAATGCAAGAATTATTCTCGCCATTCTTGTGTTGGGATTAATTCCGGTAAGCGGCATAGCACCGTGGGCCATTTTACCGGTAACCCTGACGATAGCCCTGATTGCCCCTTTCATAGTAAGGCAGAGCTGATTTTCCTCCGGTTCCGGAACAAGGCAGGCGTCCACATCATCTGCATAGCCCTTCCTTATAAAATCCTTAATCCCTATCATCATTCCCTCTTCATCACACACAAACCCGAGGCGGAGTTTACCCCGGAGTTTTCCGCGAAGGTTTCCTCGAAATTTGGCATCGGGGGAGAGAGCAGCCTCTACGAGCGCCTTTGCAGTAATTAGATTAACCGCGAGCCCTGCTTTCATGTCACAGGAGCCTCGTCCGTATATCTTTCCGTCTTCTATAACACCGGAAAATGGCCCGTGTTTCCATTTGGTAAAATCACCGGCAGATACTACATCCATGTGTCCCTCTAGCATGAGGGTTTTACCGGTGGTTGGAAGGTTTTCTCCTATGCCTCTCCCCTCTTCGAAATCTATTGTTGCTATAACGTTCTCTCTTCCGGGGGTTACCTCTTCTACTATAGGTTGCACCCCCAGGTTTTCTCTTATCCAGTTTGTTATAAAAACAGCAACCTCATGCTCGTTTGTTCCGGCTTCTTCGTCCGGTACGGATGGTATCTGGATGAGTTTTTGGGTTAATTCTACAAGTTCTTTCCCATCTATAAGATCTATAAGTTCTCTCTCTTCCTCTGTTATCATTGTTCTTTACCTCTCTCTTCTGCGTGAATCTTGTCAAGGGTTCTAACGAGATAGGAGACTGTTCTGTTTACCGGTGTGTTAATCCCCAGTTTCTCCCCCTCTCTTACAATTGCATAATTGATAAAATCTATCTCGGACCTGCTTCCTCTGTCAAAGTCCTGGAGCATTGATGATCTGTTTAGAGCTGTTTTTCTTGCTACCTCATACACCGTTTCCAATGGGTCCGGATACGAGAGTCTTATCCCCTTCCTGTCTGCAACCATACAGGCTTCATCTACAAGCTCTTTCATGAGGGTTTTGGTCTCTTCAAAGTTCAATAGCTCGCCATTTTTAAGGCCGGTGAGTGCCGTTAGGGCATTTATTCCCACATTGATTATGAGTTTGCTCCATATAAGACTCTGTATGTTTTCGTCTATGTGGGTTTCAAGGCCTGCGGAGTTTAATACCTCGACAAATGGTTTTATTCTCTCGTTCTCCAGGTTTGACATACAGATATGTGTGGGACCATTTCCCGCGTGGCGTATTCGCCCAGGTCCTAAAAAAGTCGCTCCCTGCGATGTTACCCCTGCCGCTGTTCTGTTTTTGCCGAAGATACCCCTTATGATTTCCTCGTTTCCAAGTCCGTTCTGAAAAGTTACAGCGATGGTTTTTTCTCCGACTATGGACACAAACTGTTTTGCCACCGTTTCTGTTACTGTAGATTTTACGAATATCACCACTATATCAGAACCCCGGACATCTTCGGGATTGGACGTTGCCCGGGGGTGCAACGTTTCTTCTCTGTTAAGAAGTGGCTCTTCTATTACTAATCCCCTGCTATTTATTGTTTCTACGTGCTCTCTGTTTATATCGTACAAGAGAACCTCATTCTGTGTCTTTGAAATTTTCCCCCCGAAGAGGGATCCCATGGCGCCTGCGCCTATTATAGATATTTTCATCTATGCCTCCTGTTTTTAAGCTCCTCGTATGATAAAAGCCCGTAGGCCGATTTTGCCTTTTTTATGGCGTCTACGACAGCTATTGCTAGGGTTTCCGCGGCAAGTGCCCCCACTGTGGTAACATCCGCCTCGATCTCTCCGGTAGCAAGGGCGAATATGGTATCACCGTCAAACATTGTGTGTATCGGGTTAATCGTTCTTGCAAGTCCGTCGTGCGCCATCATTGCTACTTTCTTTGCACCGCTTTTGTCTAGCTTGGCATTGGATGCAACTACGGCTATGGTTGTGTTGCTGGTTGGGGAGGTGTCTGTGCTCGTATCGTGTTCGTTGAATCCAGCGCTTTTCAGGGTGCTTTTTAGTAGCTCTATTGAGTTGGCAAGGCTCTTTTTGTCATCGTTTAAGCTTCCGGCGAGGATTTCCCCGGTTTGTGGGTCTGTAACATCTCCCAGACAATTTACAGCAACAATTGCCCCTACTACTAAATCCCCGGTTTTGATACTTGCGTTTCCTAATCCTCCCTTCATGGCAAACTCCATGCCTCTAACCTTACCGACAGAGGCACCTGTGCCCGCTCCTACGTTTCCACCTTCTACCTTGCCCTCCGTTGCGTTTAGGCAAGCTGTGTAACCCATCTCGGCATCCGGTCTTATGTCGGCCCTTCCAACGGGAAGATCAAACAATACGGCACCCGGTACTATCGGAACAATAGCCACACCCGTGTCGAATCCAATTCTATTCTCCTCCAGGTATCGCATTACCCCTGTCGCTCCCTCCAACCCAAATGCACTACCACCACCGAGGTATATTGCATTTACGTACTGGACAAGGTTTATCGGTTGTACTGCCGGAATCTCCCTCGTCCCGGGAGCACTTCCCCTAACATCTGCACTCCCAACCGTGCCATCCGGACAGAGGATAACAGTGCATCCTGTAGCGGCTTCCACGTGTGTTGCATGCCCTACCTTTATCCCCGGAACATCGGTTATTGAGTTGTTTGTGGGTTTGTCCATTTTCCCCTCGCGGCTCATATTCTTCTGTTCTCCTTATATTTCTTGCTTGTTGAGCTTGAGTTTTGATGAAAGCTAGGTAGTAATAGTAAGTAATAATTAGAAATTCTCAAAAAAATCAAAAAGCAATTTCCCTCGCTCAACGTTATATAACCTATATGAGGATTATACATCATTTGTTGCTTAATGGTACAGAGGCCTTGTTGAGGGGCAGATGTCATGGATGTTTTTTCTTTTCCATGGTTTTGTGGATGAGTGTTTGTGGGGGGTTATTGTCCGGTGAGGGTACGGATTTTGATTTTCTGTTTACAGGAAAATCTCGTTCTTACTACAGGATGCTCTCTGTTGGAGAATATGGGAAATCTGTGTTGCTTTTTAGGTTTGCCCCAATTACCCCGGTCGGGGAAGATGACGGAATAGGAAGGTACGATTACAGATTCGATCTGGGCGGAATGGGCAGGCTTTCTCCCCATAGTCCCGTGCTGTTTGGTGTAGGTCCTATGTATAAAAGAGGAATCTTTAGAGAGATAGGGAGTCCACTTGGTTACTCGGCCTTTAGCGAGATAACTATGGAGAAAGCCTCTCTCTCACTCGACGGAAGTTTCTCGAGTCTTGATTCCGACACTAACACACATGGGATTTTTTTAACTCCACTGCCCGGTGTACTCTCTCTTTATTACTATGGGAGGGGAAATGTTTTAAGAGAGGGGTTCATGAACAGTAGTACATCATTTTATCCGAGTCTTGGTTTTCTTCTCAGACCCTTTGGAAATGGTTTGTTGTTTTACTCCGGGGTTGCTTATGTTTCTCTCTATGCGGAGGTATTGGGGTTGATGACGGAGTGCCACAGTGATGATGGGAGGGAAAAACTGAAGAGTGAATCCTGGTATCTGAGAGTACCCTATTTTTGGGGTGACATATTGAGACACTTTGTTATGAGTCTCTGGTTTAAGGTAAAAGGTGATAACTCCGAGTTTTTTCTAAGGTACGATACTGTATTTTCTGGAGGAGAGTTTGTCTCTCCCGGGTGTGTGGAGCATTTCTACCTGTCTGTAAAGAACTTGCTCTGCGAGTTTGGATTGTTTGGTGGTTACAGATCCTACTACTTTTTGGATTCTCGAGGTAACGGGGGTGATGGTTGGTTTAAGTACAGTGTTGGGATAGTGTTAAATCCCAAGGGCTTGGTGTTGTTGAGTGGTAAATTTTCTGACGGATATAGGTATCCTCCTGTGCATTATTCTTCTGTAAGCAGAAACACTTTGCCCGAAGAAATTTTGTCTTCCTATAGATTTTTTGAACATACCTCCAGGGGCGATCTGAAATTGCGGGTTAGATTAACTAAATTGCATGAATCTTTAGGGGATGACCACCTGGAAATGGGAGTGGAGGGAAAGTTTGAATGTGATTTTGATTCGGTAGGAGGGATGGATCAATCAAAGGAGTGGTCGTTATACCTTGAATCCTATACGCCTCCAGGGGATTGGAGATTGGGGTATGTATGCGGGGGTAATGCGTTTGTCGATGATTGGATAACCCTCGATTTTAGGTTTGGGTTTCCGGTTGGAACTAATGGCGGGTTGTGGGCAACAGGAGCAAAGGCTGCTGCGGGTTACGATATAGGTTCATTTGAAAGAAGGTGGTTTGAAATCAAGTTTAGCGGTAGAATAGGTATTAGCATTTTTGACAAAAAGAGCTGGAAATACATCCTGCTTGAGGCCGGAGAGAGTGGAGATCACAGTAGAGATAACCTTGATGGAAACCGAATAGCTGTGGAATTATCCATTACCGAAAGGGATTACAGAGCTTTTCTTAAGTTTGCTCTTGTAGGGGTTAACCCGAGTATAAATGCTGGTTGGGCGCTTAAAGAATCCTCGCGGTGAAAGCTTATCATAACCTAGCCTTTCATAAGCTCGTCTTATTGACCTGTTCGTTCCGTGTTTTTCATAGATTTTTTCATAGATATAGTTTTTCAAGAATCATTCCGTAGTTTTATAACCTTTTTACTCTGACCTTTTCTAACATTTCCTTGTATTCTTTTTCTTCTATAAGACCCGGCATAAGGTTGAGACAATTCGCACTTCCCATAGCAGCTCCTCGTTTTAGAGCTTCAATTATTGGAGTATTTTCTAATTTCCCTTTAAACTCTTCTACTATAGAGGCTACCCCTGCCGTGAAAGAATCACCGCTCCCAATACTGTTTACTACTGCTATTCTGGGTGTTTCTACGGAGTAAAAGTGTTTTCCGTCAAAAGCCTCTGCACCGTCCTTTCCCATTGTAATAATGAGCCATTTTATTCCCGTTATATCCGAGAAATCTCTGTAAGCCTCAAAGCGTGCACTTCGGTTTTCTAAATTGTTCACTAAAGAGTTCTCTCCATAGGATTTAGCAATTTTCTCTCTGTAGGTTTTATCGCTTTCAATAAGTTTTATAAACTCACTTAGGTTTATCTTTAGTACATCGGGTTTCCCCTTTACCGCTTCATTTGCCTCTCTACCATGAGAGTCCAGTATCGTGGGAATACCTCGCTGTCTGGCTCTCTCTATGGCTTTCTTGTATGCGTATACATCTTCCTCCCTTACCGCTGTCCCGGAAACTGATAGCACTGTAGCCGTATCGAGGTGTTTTATAAAATTGTTAAAAAATTGCTTGCTCTCTTCCTCCGATATTTGAGGGGCTGGTTCTACGATTTCCGTAACACGTCTTGTGCCCTCAACAAGTCTGTCTTCGATTAGTGTGGTACAGATTCGCGTTTCGTTTTTTATATTGGTAATGGAGAATGGCAAACCCTCCTCCATTAGGCGCTCTATGAATAGCTTTCCGATGATACCTCCCGCATATCCCAGAAGAAATCCCTTGCTGTTTGTGACTTTTAGTGCCCTCACTACGTTTACACCCTTTCCGCTTGGGAATGCCGATACCTTTTTTGCCCTATTTACACTATCGAGTTCCAATTTCTCAAGCAGAACGGTACGCTGCCACACGCTGTTTTCACCTATAACAAGTATCATTTCCCGTTTCCTCTCGTTTGTGTAATCTTTATCCCTGTAGTCCTAATAAGAACTTTGCAGTTTGAAAATATATTGTAAGGCCTGTTACGTCAATAAGGGTTGCCATAAGGGGGCCTGCCATTACGGTTGGGTCTAAGCCGATTTTGCTAATTATCAGGGGAAAGATTGCTCCTATCAGAGTGGCGAATATTACAACAAAGACCATTGCGGTTCCTACGGCGAAAGCTACATGGAGACTTATGTATGGGGGAAGATACATGGATCTTACTATTGTTAACACTCCCAGGGTGATTCCTATTATTGCCCCTATTACTATCTCTTTAATGGATATCCTCAGGATATCATGAAAGTGTATCTCACCGGTAGCGAGTCCTCGTATCATAAGTGTTGCGGATTGCGAACCGCAGTTACCACCGGTACCCGTTACTATCGGAATAAAAAAGGAGAGTACCACCGCTACTTCCAGAATAGTTTGGTAATGTGCCAGTACGTTGGTAGTGATTGTTGCGGCAAAGAGTAGAATCACAAGCCATGGTATCCTCTTTTTAAAGAGGGCAAACACGGAACTCTCCAGATATCTCTCCGTGCTTCCCCCCATGGCACTCATCTTATATACATCTTCTGTTTGTTCCTCTCTTATTACATCGATTATGTCATCGACCGTTATGATGCCTAAGAGTCGGTTGTAGCTATCCACAACGGGGAGTGCAACTAAATCGTATGTTTCCATGATCTTTGCCGCTTCTTCCTGGTCTGTGTCCTCGCGGACTGATATAACCTTCTTTACCATTATGTTGTCTATAAGTTCATTATCATTCGCCGCGAGAAGTTCTTTAATGGAAACAACCCCGATTAGGCGTTTTAGCTGATCCAGTACGTAGAGATAGTAGATAGTTTCCACGTGTTTTACGTTGCGTCTTACCCAGGTTATGGCCTGTCCTACCGTTTGTGAGGAGCGAAGAGCCATGTATCTGGGGGTCATAAGTCCTGCGGCATCATCCTCGTCGAACTTTAGGAGGAATCGAGTTTCTTCTTTTGCCTCGTCGCTTAAATTTTTCCATACGGCTTCTCGAATCTCCGGTGATACCGATTGCATGAAATCGGCAATATCATCTGGTTCCATCTCTTCAAAGAGAATCCTTCTGTTTTCGGCAGTTAACGATCTTATAAGTTCTTCCTGTTTGGAATGGGGGAGAGAATTAAAAAGATCCAGTTTTTTTTCGAGATCCATCATGGCGAAAATTTTAATAGCCTCTTCCTGTGAGAGATCATCCCACGATTCTATTAGCTCTGTTATAGGGGTATTCTCTACTATCCTTCTTATTTCCCTCTCTGTTTTGTTCTTCATCAATTTTTTGATGTTTTCTCTGATCGTCTCCATTTTTCCCTCCTACTCTTCGGATGAGTCAATCGGTAACCATTCGTAACCAATCAGATAAACCTAATTCAGTTATATCTTCAGATATATCTACTGTGCTGTTGTTTCACCACCTGCCTACAAGCAGGATCTCTCTTTCGAGTTTAAAGCCGAAGGTATTAAAGACTTTTTTTTCTACCAGTTCAATCAGTTTCAGAACATCGATAGCGGAGGCATTGCCCTTGTTTATTATTATATTTGCATGAAATGGAGCTATCTCCGCATCTCCTATCCTATAACCCTTTAGCCCGGTTTGTTCGATAATTTCCCCTGTAGGCATTCCGAATGCTCTATTGTTTTTGAAAACCGAGCCAGCGCAGGGGTATAGGAAATGTCCCTTTCGTTTTCTGTCTTCCTCTACCTTTCTCATTTCTTCCGCAATCTTTTCTCGTTCGCCATGGCTCAGTTTGAAGGTGGCACTTGTGATTATCTGTTCTCTTTTCTGGAAGGGAGATTTTTTATAACCGAAATCTCGTTTGTTTATTCTCTCTCTTTTTATGTTTGTCTCTCCGTTGGGAGAAATTTCTACATACTCTACCGAGTCCAGTACCTCTGATATGGATTTTCCGTAACACCTTGCATTCATCCATACGGCTCCCCCGGTGCTGCCAGGCATGGAGTATATAAACTCCATACCGGTGAGGGAGGCATCTCTCGCCGCTCGGGATACATCACTTATGGGTGTCCCGGATAGTGCCTCTATACTTGTTCCCGAAACCTTTATTCCCCTTAGCTGGGTTAGGTCTATGACCATTCCGCTTATCCCCATGTCCGAGACTAGGATATTTGCCCCTTCACCGAGAATAAAGTAGGGAATGGAAAACTTCTTGCATACCTTTAGGATTTCCGCGATGTCATCTCTGTCCCTGGGAATGACAAAGATTTCGGCCGGTCCCCCTATTCTAAAAGAGGTATGAAATTTCATTGGCTCGTTCGTGAGAATTGTGCCCTTGAATCTTTTGGATATATTGATTTTTTCCACTATATTACGTAGATTGTTCATCAGGTAATACTAACTGGAATGTACAAATAAATCTATACGGTTGGAAGATTATGTATATGGTTACGGTATGTGATAAAACAGTGGGGATGGATTAGAGGGTAAGTTAGCCTTAGGAGTGACACGGTGAAACTGAGAATATTCAATACGATGGGGCGAGAGATTCAGGAATTTGTTCCGATAGAAGAGGGCAGGGTGGGAATGTATACCTGCGGTCCCACCGTGTACAATTATGCCCATATAGGAAACCTAAGAACCTATATTTTCGAAGACATACTAAGGCGTACCCTTGAGTATCTGGGGTACAGGGTTACGCATGTTATGAATGTTACCGATGTGGGCCATCTTACCGATGATGCGGACGAGGGGGAGGATAAGGTTTTAAAGAGTGCCAGGGAGAAGGGTAAGACGGTATGGGAGATAGCCGAGTTTTATACCAGAGCCTTTTTCGATGACATTGACAAGTTAAATATTGAGCGGCCTACAATTGTCTGTAAGGCCACCGAGCACATCGATGATATGATAAATCTTATAAAACGAATAGAGAAAAATGGATATACCTATGAATCCGGTGGAAACCTCTACTTTGATATATCCAAGTTTAAAGATTATGGGAAACTTGCCCTGTTAAATATAGAGGATTTAAAGGCCGGGGCGCGGATTGGAATAGATAAGAATAAGAAAAACCCACACGACTTTGTTTTGTGGTTTACGAAGTCGAAATTCGAACATCAAGCCATGATGTGGGATTCTCCGTGGGGTAGAGGGTATCCCGGGTGGCATATAGAGTGCTCTGCTATGTCTATGAAGTATCTTGGGGATCATTTTGATATTCACTGTGGTGGTATAGACCATATCCCTGTTCATCATACGAATGAGATAGCTCAGTCAGAGGCAGCAACGGGGAAAAAATGGGTTAATTACTGGCTTCATGGTGAGTTTTTGGTGATGGCCAAGGAAAAGATGGCCAAGTCGGCCGGGAATTTTATTACCCTCTCCACATTAATTGAGAAAGGCTACGATCCGTTGGACTATAGATACTTCTGTCTCGGAGCGCATTATAGGTCTCAGCTTCAATTTAGTTTTGAGGCTCTGGATTCGGCTAGAAATGCCAGGCTTTCCCTTGTGGATAGGATTGCAAGGTTGAAAGAGAGTGTGGGAGAAGAGAATAGTGGAGTAAGGGGGTCGGCTGAGACTGGGGGTGTAAAAAATAGATACTTAGAGGCGTTTGAGAGGGATATTACCGATGATCTTAACGTCCCAAGGGCCCTTGCGGATCTGTGGAACATGCTAAAGGATAGTTCTATGGGTGATGCGGAAAAACTTTCCACGGCGCTTGTAATGGATAGAATTTTGGGTTTGAGATTAGATGAGGCAAAGATACCGGAGCTCAAACTGGATGATGAAATTGTGGCAATGATTGAGGAGCGAAAGAGGGCGAGAGCCAATAGAGATTTTAAAAGGGCCGATGAAATAAGGGAGAAATTGAGAGAACGTGGTATAATTTTAGAGGATACCCCTGATGGAGTAAGAGTTAGAAAGGTATAACATAAAAATGATGTAACGTTTTAGAAGGGTCGGTTGTTTACTATGTTGCGTGGTGAAGAAAAAAAAGATTTTACGTTTGAAGAAGTTTATAGGCAACTCTTCCCTACTATATTTAGAATTTCCTACAGGATAACAGGTGACACAGGGATTGCAGAGGATCTTTGCCATGAGGCATTTATTAAGTATTATGAAAGGAAGCAAACTTTTCCCAGTATTGATGAGGTAAAGTATTGGCTTATAAGAGTGGTTAGAAACGTTTCTCTGAATTATGAGAAGAGACGTGCCAGAGAGCGTATGGCTTTTGATAGGTATAAGAAATCCGCTTTGACCTTTGATGAGGGAGAGGAAGAGAAACTTCTAAAAGAGGAGACGAGGGGGTATGTTCAACGTGCCTTGGATAAATTACCCCATAATTTACGTGTTGTTATTGTTCTTAAGGAGTATGGGGGTTTGAGTTATAAGGAAATTGGTTCTATAATTGGTATTAGCGAGGGAAACGTTAAGGTGCGTGTTTTTAGAGCAAGGGAAAAGCTTGCTAAGATTTTTGAAGAGGAAAAAATATATGTGTCCTGAGGATGATATTATCTCTGCCTATCTTGACGGTGAATTGGATAGTTCTGTAAGTGCCAGGGTGGAGGAGCATATAGCAGATTGCCCAAGGTGTAAAGAAAAACTCAGGGCTTTTCAGCGAATAAGTCATATTCTTCTGGAGGATGAATCTCCGGATTATCTGGCCTCGATGGAAAAGGTTAAGAGGCGTATTCAGATAAGCCAGCTTGCCTCTGAGGGGAAAGCTGGGAGGGGGATAGAGAAAAATTCGTGGTGGCATCGAAAGGTGGAGTTTCCTCTTCCTCTGGCAATAGCCGCTATGGTATTGATCATATTTCTGGGATTTATGGTGTTTTTCAAAATGCCTTCTTCAAACGGTGTGCGGATGATGCGGATTAAGAAGGAACCCTCCGGAGTAACAGAGGTTCAGGTTTCCGCTCCCATTGAGGATCTGGAGGCTCTGTTAAAGACAATGGATAACAGTGATTTTAAAAAAGAGGTGATTATTCAGCTTCCCCCGAAGTCACAGTTTTTAATGGTAGGTGAGCCCAGAATAATGAGGGAGGCGGAATTTACAAGAATTAGATTGAAATAGGACTGATTATGATGAGAAGACCTATTCCATGGAGAATGTTTTCGTTGGTTCTCCTCGTTTTATTTACTCGTGAATTATCCGCTGATGGTAGTACCGGTGGTAGTAACAGTCTCGAAGGTGCCATAAAGAAGATATTGGATAATGCCTTGATGATTAAGATAGAGGCGAGGCTCCTTCCAGATGGTAAGAAGGCTGTGTGGAATCAGAAAAGCGAAGAACTAACGATTCCTGGTAGATCTGTTGCTGTGAAACTGATAGGTGAAAACTTAACGATATATGCTATTTTTACCCCCTATAAAATGGAGAATGGCAATCTTTTGCTTGTGGCTCAAGGGCAGGTATGGTTGACAGAAGAACCTCAGAAGGAGATAAAGTATTTAACCACTTTTAAGAGTATTCCTATCTCTCTCGGTGAAAAGATTGTGTTTTTCCCTCTGGGTTTCCCTAAGGGTAACAGACTTGCATCTAAGAAGTATTTTAATATAGAATTGGAAATCCAGATTGTGCCCTATAAGGGGAAAGCTACGGATAGCGGGGATGGGGGTAATGGGGATGGAAATAAGAAATTTGAACCAAACGAGAAATCTTCGGAGGGAAAGGATTCTGCGCAATAGTAACAGATGGAAATAGATGAGAAAAAAAAGACCCCCTTCTATAAAAAGAGCGGTTTTATTCCTGCTGTAGCCCTGCTGTTATTATTTATTATTCTTGTTCTTAGTTCTCATTTTTCCGGTAGGCCCCCACAGATAGATGAAATAACTCCTCAGATAGGACTTCCCGGAGAGGTGATGGTTATCAAAGGACGGTTTTTTGGTAAGACTCGGGAAAACGGCGAGGTGGAGATTGGTGGGGTTACGGTGGTGGCTTCGGATTACATTGAGTGGAAGGATAATGAGATAAGTGTGAGAATCCCGGATGATGCTAGTTCTGGAATGGTCTTTGTTAAAACAAAAAATGGTGTTAGTAGGGGAAAGCTCTTTACGAATAAGAAACAGATACCTATTGTCATTGAAGGCCCCATGAAGCCGGGGGAGCCTTATATACAAAGAATAACCCCGGAGGCGGGGTATATCGGAACACTTCTTACAATAACCGGTATGAATTTCGGAATAGAACGAGGAAGGTCCGCTGTGTTTTTCCCGTGGATACCGGAGAAAGGACGTGAAACTATTGCTATCAGTAAAAAACTTCCTCCCCTGCCAGCTCCTGAGTATGATTACAGTTATGAGAAATGGAGTGATAGGGAAATTCAGGTAAGGGTTCCAGATGGTGTGTCTTCCGGGAGGATTTTTCTTGAGACCGATAAGGGAAAGAGTAATTCTATATATTTTGAACTAAAACGTCGTGGAGGGACAAAACTCTTTTTAGATAGGAGGACCTATTCGATTCAATATGGATTGTCAATCGAGAATATTACCTCCCTTCCTGATAACGGACTGTATGTATGGATGCCTAAGGTTATTGAGACTCCTGCTCAGAGGAACATTCAGCAGGTTTCTCAGGAACCCAATCCTATTTTCCCCGATGTCAATGGAACGGCTCTCTTTTACTTTAAAGGATTGCAGACCAATGAGACCTACAAGATAGTAGAGAGTTTTATGTTCGATAGGTACGAGATTGAAACCAAAATATCCCCTTCGCGGGTAAGTCATAGGTATGATAGGAACAGTCGATTGTACAAAGTGTATACATCCCCCGATTTTTTTGTGCATTCCGATAGTGCAAGGGTTATTCGGATAGCGAGGAGGGTTGTTGGTAGGGAGAGAAATCCCTACAGGAAGGCTCGTTCCATATATAACTATGTTAGAATACTTCTAAAACAGTCCGATAAACGTGTTGGGGATATCGATAGGGTAATTGACCTGCGAAGGGGAAGTTCGTTTGATTATTCCATTCTGTTTTGTTCTCTAGCTAGGGCGGTAGGGATCCCGGCGAGACCGATTGCCGGAATTGTTGTTACAAGGGCGAGAAAAAGTGTAAGGCATTTTTGGGCGGAGTTTTACCTTCCCAATATCGGGTGGGTTCCTGTTGATCCCTTTCTCGGAGATAGAAATATACTGGTCACCCTGCCCCCAGATGTTTCATCGAGGGAATATTATTTTGGCAACCTTGATAACAGCCATATTACTTTTTGTAAGGGTACTGTTACTCTGAAGCAGATGTCTCCCAAGGGGCGAAGAGTTCAAAGGGATATGCGCCCTGATCTATTGACCCTTCATGAAGAAGCGGTAGGGGATTTGTATAGCTATTCTACCTACTGGCAGGGTGTCGATATACTTGGTATATATTAAAATAGGTGTTGGTAGATATTAAAAAAAGGAGTGTGTATGAAAAAATTTTACCTTGTGTCTCTGTGTTTGATTGTTTTCCCACTTTTAGGTTTTTCTCAGGGTGGCAACTCAAAGACTGCTGCGAGAGATTCTCATAAATTGACGGTTGTTACCTACAATGTGTGGTATGGGCTTGATGGACACGGTTTATTTAAGATGGGAGAGTACGAGACAAAAGCAAGACGTGAGAAAAGATTAGAGTTGCTAATAGAGGGACTTAAACAGTTGAAACCGGATATAATTTTTCTGCAAGAGGTTAATCCTGTGGATTGGGTTACTGATAGGATAAAGAAAGCCCTGGGGTACGATGCAATATTTCAACTTTACAACGGTGGAATTAAGTTTTTCTGGTTGGGTATCCCGACTAATTTGAGTATGGGGTTGACGATTCTTGCAAAGAAAGATCTTCACCTTCGAAACAGGGGCGCTGGACAAATTTCCGGGCCCTGGGGGTTGTACTGGCCCGCTTTTTGTTTTCATCTCTCGGAGGCTCGTTTTATTTTGGCGGGGAGCATTACGGTAGATGGAAGAGAGATTTATCTCTTTAATACCCATACCCAT
>Ga0256914_1002073_pt1 | contig 17076 bp, 16 predicted proteins | sample HulkmetaG_FD_191571 | JGI IMG/M metagenome (GOLD analysis project Ga0256914, IMG submission 191571) | Hydrothermal chimney microbial communities from Main Endeavour vent field at the Juan de Fuca Ridge, Pacific Ocean - Hulk | ecosystem: Environmental > Aquatic > Marine > Hydrothermal vents ... | reverse complement strand
TGTCGTTAATATTGCCGCAAGCAGCGTATGGGAAAATGGTGTACTTTTGTCCTTCACAAGATAAAAAACGGACAAAACCACCACAAACCAGACAAATAACGGAAACAGCTCGACGTAAATCATATTTGCTATATGTGGCAAAAAGAGGGGCAATACGATTTTGGCGGCAATCATAACCGATATCACAAAACTTGTAAGAATCAGCATCGCCAATAGGGAGAAAAACATTTTAAAGGGATTGGACTTTTTCCGTGGATACACCTGCTTTGCAAAACCAAAAAAAGCTGCAATTAATGAGAAAATAGAAAGAGAAAAGATCACCGTATTTATTAGCTCAAGTCGTGAGATATTGCTCAAAAACAGATCGAAGTAATGCAAAAGTTCGCCAGAATATGCTGGTATTACATCTGCAACACTTCTTTTGATTTCGGGTATTTTTGAACGCACAAACGGTATGTGCGAGGCAATAAAAATCAGGAAGTAGAAAAACGGGACGGCGTTCAGTACCGTTAAATAGGTTAAAAAGGAGCTCCACAGAATGACGTTATTACGCTTGTACTCCTTTCCAAAACCTTTAATCAGGTGCAGAAGGGATCGCATCAATAACTTTCTTAATTCTCCTTAACGACTCATCCTTGCCCAGTATCATCAGCATCTCATAAATACCCGGAGCTGCTCCCCTGCCAGTCAAACCGATCCTGACAGGCTGGGCAATCTTCACCATTTTTATATTAAACCGATTTATCGTTTCTTCAAATGCTTTCTGCAACGAAGATTCATCATCAAAGTTGCACTGCTTTAGCAGATCGTAAAGGTACTCAAGCGCCTCTTTAACCTGAGGCTTCAAATACTTCTTTGCAGCTTTCTGCTCATAGTGCTCTGGTTCAACGCAGTAGAAGCGCATACCCTCTGCAAGCTCTTTAAGCGTGGATGCACGCGGCTGCATTGTCTTGATGGCTCTCAGAAGATACTCATCGGGGTACGATAAACATCTCTTATCAAGGAATGGTTTTGTATACTCAAGTAGTCTGTTCGGATCCATTGCGCGGATATGCTCAGCGTTTACCCAGAGCAGTTTATCCGGGTCGAATGTGGCTGCGGCTTTATTTAAGCCCTCAAGCGAGAAGCATTCCAGGATCTCCTCCTCCGTTAAGAAAATCTCTTTATCACCACACGACCAACCAAGCCTTATGAGGTAGTTAACAAGCGCAAACGGCAATATACCCATTTGCCTGTACTCAAGCACGCTCTTTGCGCCGTGTCTTTTCGAAAGACGAGTCCTATCCTGACCCAGAATCAACGGAACATGAGCATATTCAGGCGGTCTCTTACCAAACAACCTGTAAAGGACAATCTGCTTTGCCGTATTGGTTAGATGATCATCGCCGCGTATCACGTGCGTAATACCGCACTCTATATCATCAACAACATTTGTGAAGTTGTAAACGAAACTTCCGTCTGATCGCCTGATAATAAAATCATCAAATTCCTTATGGGAAAAGTGCATTCTACCATGTATATGGTCATGAAACTCTATATCTTCCAATGGCAGCTTGATCCTTATAACGTGCTCCCTTGTCGGGTCATCAACGTTTAAATTTCTGCAGTGACCATCGTAGTGCGGGTTTTCACCGTTTCTTAATTGCTGTTCCTTCAGCTTCTCCAGTCTCTCTTTGGAACAGTAGCATCTGTAGGCTTTGCCTTCCTCAAGGAGTCTCTTTGCATACTCTTCATAGAGCTCCTGCCGCTTGCTTTGATAGCATATCTCATCCCACTTAAGAGAGCACCAGTCGAGTGCTTCCAGTATTGCCTTTGTATACTCCTCCTTCGACCGCTGTGCATCGGTGTCTTCTATTCTTAAAAGAAATTCACCCTTGTTGGCTTTCGCAAAATAGTAGTTGAATATAGCTGTGCGCAAACCGCCGATATGAAGATGACCCGTAGGTGAGGGGGCAAACCGCGTCTTTACCATCATTTTTTCTCCCTTTTCAACAGCTTTTTCTCCGGGTAGATGGTAACCTCTACCCTCCCTTTACCAGACTGTGCAACCGCATAATCACGATCCAAGTAATAGACGATAATCTGCGACTTTATGCTGTTTCGAGCGCTCTTTACAAAAGCGTTACCAATCAGTGTGACCTTCTGCTGCTTCTCGTTGTAGATAGCCTTATCAGCCGTAGCTACGCGGGAGTCCTTTCGCATAACCACATGACCCAAACAGACGATTTTCACAAGCTGTCCGGTCTCTGGATCTCTGTACACATCCATTTTGTCTGCACTCAAGCGCATATCACCACGTGTTACAACAACGTTGCCTGAGAGCTTATAAAGCCCCTTCTTCTCAAAAGCTTCAAGCTGGCGGGCCTTTATGTGAATAGGAATATGCCCCTTTTTCAACAATCCCTCCAGCTTTGTTGCGTTGGCACTGCTTACAAACAGCAAAGCCAGCAGAACCAAGATCCACCTCATAGCAGCTCCTTAAGTGCCTCTTTTATCGCTTCAAGCGCTCTACGTCTATGTGAAATAGCATTCTTTTCCTCTGGTTTCATCTCTGCAAATGTCACATCGTAACCATCTGGCACAAAAACCGGATCGTAACCAAAACCACCTTTACCTTGCGGGCTGGGTGCTATTGTACCGTAAACGTAACCGGTTCTTTCAACCATCCTGTCACCTTTGACGGCAACCATGCAACACACAAAACGCGCTCTTCTGTCCTTCAACATGTGCATTTTATCGAGCAACTTCTTAACGTTTGCTTTATCGTTCCCATGCTGCGCATAACGGGCAGAGTAAATACCCGGCTCCATACCAAGCGCAAAGACCTCCAGGCCAGAATCGTCAGCAAGCACAATCTCATCTGTGTATTTGGCTAACGCCTGAGCCTTGATACGAGCATTCTCACAAAAACTCTTTCCGGTCTCATCCACCTCGAAATGCTCAACCAGGCAAGATGCCGGTCTCACGTCGAAATCTGTTAATATCTGACGAATTTCACTAATTTTATGGTCGTTGTTGGACGCAACGTATATAACTTTAGCCACCGAAAACGCTTCTGTAATCCTTTAAAAACCGCTCAAGACCTATATCGGTTAGCGGATGGTTGAACAGCTTATCCATGACAGCCGGCGGAATTGTAGCTATATCCGCACCGTAGATAGCAGCATCAACCACATGCTGCGGGTTTCGTACGCTTGCAACTATAATCTCACAATCGAAGTCGTAGTTGTCAAATATTGCGCGTATATCCCTGACAAGGTCCATACCAACGTGAGAAATATCATCAAGCCTGCCCACAAAGGGACTCACGTAGCGAGCTCCTGCCTTTGCTGCCAGCAACGCTTGAGCCGGAGAGAAGATAAGCGTCATATTAACTCTGATGCCTTCCTGGGCCATCCTGTTAGTGGCTTTTATGCCCTCCCTTGTCATGGGCACCTTAATTACAACGTTTCGATGTATAGAGGCAAGTTCCCTTGCCTCTTCAACCATAGTTTCTGCCTGCGTTGATAGCACCTCAGCCGATATGGGCCCATCCACAATGGAAGCTATCTCTTGAATCACTTCCCTGTAGTCTCTTTTTTCCTTGGCCACAAGCGTTGGATTTGTGGTTACACCATCCACAAGCCCCATTTCCGCATACTCTTTTATGCTCTTTACGTTAGCCGTATCTAAAAAGAACTTCATGCCACACCCCTCTCCATAGAATCAAGCAAATTTTTATCGGCACCAAGCAAAAACATAACCAGCACAATTACTTCGGCGTCGCCAACGTTGTGCTCAAAGATGCCACCAACTAAAAAGGCTACAAAAGCCAGTGTAAGACCAACCATCAGTGCTTTATGCCATCTGCTGGATGCCCGCTTTATAAAAACAGCGTTTCTGTAGAACACGTAAGCCCACAAATAGATCCAGACAACAAGCCCTATTATGCCCCACTTTACCAGTATCTGCAAATATTCGTTGTGGAGTGCGCTAAACAGATGGCTGGAGACATTTTTATGGCCGAAGGTCTGCTCCACTCTCTTAACCAAAAAGGGTTTCAAGTGTTCATACACATTGCCACTCCCACAGCCGATCAGCTTCTGTTTCCAATTATAGTGTTTGAATAGATCAAGTCCCGCCTTCCACAAAACTATCCTATCCATCGAAGAGACATCCTGCCTGTAGTGAATGGTAATCCAAACACGATGGCGAATAGAAGGCATTGCAATATACAACACTCCAAAGACGCCAAGCATAAAAAGCAGGGTGGTTACAGATTTTTTGCTTCTATGAATCAGGGGCAACAAGAGAATGGCAACAAATGCGCCAACCCAATAGGAGCGAGAAAAACTCAGAACAAGACCCAAGAACAGAAGAAAAGCAACCACTGAGGCGTAGATCTTCCATGGTCTTTCCTTGCAAAAGAGTGCCACACCAAAGTAAACGAGAAAAAGCATTGCAGCGATACAGCCCGTTGTTAAATGCGTGCTGAAAAAACCAGAGGCAATTAGCGGGTGGTGCATTACCTGAAGCGTTTTGATACTGAGTATATCCTGTGGTTTCACTCCGGTGAATGCTTCAAATATCACAGCTATTGCACCCACGGATGCTGACAAACCCAGCATGACAAACAGAACAGGTAGCTTCGTGCGTTTCATGCGCGAGATAATGAAGTAAGGCAAGAAGTGCCACAGGTAATGGCTGTTGCGCAAGCTAAAAAGAAACCTGCCCGAAAAGAAGCTTGAAAAGAGACCTACAAAGGAAACTGCAACAACGCGCCAATCCAAATCTTTGGGTTTCAGCGCGGAGAGCATCGAAAGCAAACCAATGGCACCAACGGCAATCGCAATATGATCTCCGACAATTGAGATAGGCATTGAGAGGCTCAAAAGAATGCCGGATAGTATTAGAAAGGCCATGGTTTAATTTTTATACTCTTCCTTGCACTTGTCGGAGCAGAAATAAAGCGGTCCCTGTTTCAGTCTCAGTTTTCTGACAGCCTGGGATTTGGGTACATAAACACCGCAGTTGGCGCAACGCACCAGCTCTTCCATCTCATTTGAGTTGGCAGAACCCTTCCTTGCCTCCTTTGACGGAAAGAGTGTATCAAGAATGCCGTCTATACGTTTTTTGAATGAATACACCGTTATAAAAAGAAACAAAATAAAAAGGAAAAAGAGCAGTTTCAGCATAAGATTGGCCCTCTTCTTAACTCAGCAAACCGTTCACTATAAACTCTGCTGCCTCGTCTTCCGTTAAACCTTTTGCCATTAATGTCTCAAGCTGCTCCTGTTTGATTCTTCCCACACTGGCTTCATGAGTGAGCTCAGCCTTCTCGTTGTTAACTTTCAGCACCGGTATGGTGGAGACGGACACACCGGATCCCTTCACAACTTCGTTGCATTCTATATGACCCCTTGAGTAGGCTGCATTACCGTAAGCCTCGTTTATAACGTGTGCCTGAGCACTATCCGTTGCAAAAACCGTGGATGTAGCAACACCTGATGCATGCTCCCCGTTTAGACGCATAATCTCTTTGATATCAATTATATCATTTTTTCTTCCGTAAATCTTGCTTTCGAGATTCACCTTTGCATGAGCGGCAAGTTCTACATCCATAACCACGTTTATTCTGCCTACACGTGTCTTTGTTTCATAGAATTTACTGCCAAAGTAGGCGTGTTCATCCACCTTCATATGTGTTATCGTCTCCACAAACACGCCACCCCCCTCATCGTGAAAGTGCTCATCCTCATAGACAACATGGGAGTGCTTGCCTATGTACATCTCGCTGACCATATGGTGATGCAACTTCTCAACCCTTGTAAGTATACAGTGAGACTTGAATTTAACCTTTACGTTGTTGCCTATGATGTAGTTGAAACGCAGCAGCTGCTCCCCTTTTTTCTCCAGAAAGCCTGTACACAGATGAACCGGTACAGGTATCACAGTGTTGTCCTCAATCTCCACATCTATCATAACAAGCCCGTCGCTACGAACACGGGAGGTTACATGCATGCCGTTTACGCTGTTCAAACCTACAACCCTGTTTCCACTTACAATAATGGTAGCAACTGCAGGATTCCTTAGACTCCTGTCGTTGGTGTTTTTCTCGTATATCTCAACAAGCTGATCGAACTCCTTTTCGTAGCCCTTGACTATATCCATCAATTTTCCTCCAGGTAGTTAATGTGTCCACAGGTATCACAGGTCTTTTCGTAATAACTTACTATTCTCTCACTCTTACCCTCGAGAAGCACTTTGCCTGCACAGATAAGATAGGAGTACTCGCAACGTTTTGCTATCTCTTTTCTGTGCGTTATGACGATTACGCCTGTCCCGTTCTCTTTAAAATGGCGAATCACGTTTACAATCATGTCCAGACTCATTATATCGATCCCTGAATCAGGCTCATCCAGTATCAGATAGCGCGGTTTTAAAAGTATACAACTTGCAAGTTCCACCTTCTTTCTTTCTCCCCCCGAGAGTTTCTTATCAACCATACGGTTCAGGTAAAACTTTGGATCAAGATTTACAAGCTCGAGTGCCCTTTCCATCTCTTTTTGCGGTATTTTCCTATTCAAACTCAGGTAGCTTTTCACCGTTATCCCCTCAAATCTGGCAGGTTCCTGCCAGAGGAGGGTTATTCCTTTTTTTGCTCTTTCGGTCACGGATAGGTTTGTTATATCCTCACCGTCGAGCAGTATTCTACCTTCGTTGGGTTTGTAATCGCTTAAACCCATGATTATATAGCCAATAGTGGATTTTCCGACACCATTGTTACCGATAATGCAGTGTACCTTTCCCTGCTCAAACTTCATAGAAACACCCTTGATGATATCGTTAGAGTTGCGCGAGTACCTTATGTTCTCCAGAACCAGCATCTTTCCTCCGATTTTGCAAAAGTCTTTTTAAATGATATTGTTTTAGCTCTCAAGGTCAAGCTTTTTAAGCCTTTCAATCTCATCTCTGTAAACAATCGCGCTTTCAAAATCCATCTTTTCGACTGCCTCTTTCATTTTCTGCCTGAGCTGCCTTATTCGCATCGGTATTTGCCTTTTATCAACCTTCTCTTCAATTGCACCCTCAAGCGGCTTCAGATAGTCCAGATTACACATCTCAAGCATCCTATCATCAATGGATTTGGTTATGCTCTTTGGTGTTATGTTGTGTTTCTTGTTGTATTCCTCCTGTAAGCTTCTACGCCTGTTTATCTCCTTAATAGCCGCATCCATAGAATCTGTAATAGTGTCCGCATAAAAGATAACCTTGGACTCCGCATTCCTTGCCGCTCTGCCGGCTGTCTGAATCAGGCTTGTTGTGCTTCTCAAGAAACCTTCCTTATCTGCATCCAGTATGGCAACAAGCGCAACCTCAGGTATGTCAAGCCCCTCTCTGAGCAGATTAACACCAATAATACAGTCAAACACGCCGCTTCTGAGCTCGTTTATCAACTTAGAACGCTCTATGGCATTCAGCTCAGAGTGCATATAGCGGGTTTTCAGGCCAAGATTGTTGTAGTATTCACTCAAATCCTCCGCCATTCGCTTGGTTAGGGTCGTAACAAGTGCCCTATATCCCTTCTCCACAACCCTTTTAAGCTCACCGTAGAGATCGTCCACCGCATTTTTCATGGGTTTCACCTCAACAGGCGGCTCCATTAGACCGGTAGGTCGCACAATCTGCTCTACAATATGAGGCCTTGATAGCTCAATCTCATACTCAGCCGGTGTAGCAGAGACAAAAATCATCTGTTTCATCCGTTCCATAAACTCTTCAAACCTCAGCGGTCTATTGTCCAGAGCACTCGGTAGCCTGAAGCCATAATCAACCAGCGTTTTCTTACGAGAATAATCGCCACGATACATGCCCCTTAACTGTGGTATTGTCACGTGCGACTCATCGATAATTGTAAGAAAATCATCACCGAAGTAATCTATCAGTGTTGCCGGCGGCTCACCGGGTTTCCTGTTCGAGAAATGCCTGGAATAGTTCTCGATGCCAGAACAGGTTCCCACCTGCTCAATCATCTCAAGATCAAAGTTCACACGCTCCTCTATACGCTGCGCCTCAAGGAGTTTTCCCATTCTTTTGAAATAGGTTATACGCTCCTTGAGCTCCTCACGTATACTCTTCAGTGCACGCTCCCTGCGCGCAGCACTTGAGATATACTGGCTTGCAGGGTATATGACAACACTATCCTTCTCTTCAAGCACTCTCATTGTGACTGGATCAAAAAGGGTTATCCTCTCTACAGCATCGTCAAACAGCTCTATCCTGATGGCAAGGTTTCGCATGTACGATGGATAGATATCTATAACATCACCACGCACACGAAAGGTGCCACGCTGAAAATCTATATCATTTCTGGCATAGAGCAGATCAAGAAAGCGTTTCAGTATATCACCCCTTGTGAGCCGATCCCCAATACGAACTCTAAAAGAGGCCGCAGCATACTCCTCCTTTTCGCCAATACCATAGATGCAGGATACACTGGCAACCACTATTACATCCCTTCTCGTAAGAAGACTCATGGTGGTCTTCTGTTTGAGCCTATCTATTTCATCGTTTATGGAAGAGTCCTTGGCAATGTAGGTGTCCGTGCGGGGGATGTAGGCTTCCGGTTGATAGTAGTCGTAGTAGCTTATGAAGTACTCAACGGCATTCTCCGGAAAAAAGCGGGAAAATTCGTTGTACAGCTGTGCTGCAAGTGTTTTGTTGTGCGATATGATCAAAACAGGCTTATCCAGCTGCTCTATCACGTTTGCCATTGTAAAGGTTTTGCCACTGCCCGTTACACCCAGCAGGGTCTGGTATTTAACGCCCCTCTTTATGTTTTCAACCAGCCTTTTTATTACCTCTGGTTGATCACCGGCAGGCTTGTAGTCGCTAACCAGCTTAAAGAGCTTTCCCATTACCTGTAATTCTTCCTTCTGAACAGATCCGTGGTCTTCGAGATTATCCTGTCGATAAAAAGTATACCATCAAGATGGTCTATCTCGTGCTGTATAACCACAGCCTCGAAACCTTCGGTATCAAATCGCCTCTGTCTGCCATCCAAATCTATATATTGAACCGTTATCTTTCTTGCTCTGTTCACATTCCCCGTGTAATCTGGAACACTCATGCAACCCTCGCGGGTCTTTATAATGCTCTCCCATGCCACAATCTCAGGATTTATCATGATAAGCTCACCATGGTTTATCTTCTGGCCCTTTTTGTTTTTCGATGCATCAATAGCTATGATACGTACAAGCTCCCCAATCTGCGGCGCAGCAATCCCTACAGCATGTGAGTAATGTCTCATTGTATCAAGCAGATCCCTTGCTCTATCAAGCGTAGCCTGGTCAATATCCGCTATTGCCTCACACACCTCTTTAAGTCTTTTATCCGGATATATCACAATGTCTCTAACAGCCATTTTTTTCGTTTCTCCTACAGCTCGTATGTTTCGACTTTTCTTACGGAGTAATCCACCCCAAGCCGTTTACAAACACCTTCAAGCAGCTCATTTATCCTGCTTTCGTCATAGCCAGCGGGCGCTTCAATCTCCATTATCATCACATAAAGAGGTGTATCGGTTTTTGTTACACGTGTGCGCAGGTCAACGATGTTTATATTTTCCCTGGCAAAAGCATCAGATACACCGTAAACAATACCGGGCTTATCCGAACCGTACACCGAAACCATAAACCGGTTCTCATGATCCTTGCTCTGCTTGAGATTTTCAGATTCTATGCGCCTTACCGAAACGCTCATATTAAGGTCTGTCCTGACTCTGTAAAAGGCTTTCTTTAGCTCCAGTATGCCAACCTTCCTGTCTGTGGAAACTATCAGTATCATGGAAAATTGATCCCTGAGGAGTGTTGATGAGGAATCCTCTATGCTAAAGCCCATCTCGTAAAGCACCTTTGCAACAGAAGCAACTATACCCGGCTTATCCGCCCCTATAACCGTTATGGCATAGAAATACCTTTTCATCGCAAGTCTACCTCCTACATCTACCTTACAGGTTCGCCATTTTAGCCCTTATACAGTTTATTATCAAGGTGTCTATGCAAAAACACATGTTCTGTTTCTGCCCTTTCTTTTAGCTTCATACATAGCCTTATCGGCCCTTTCAATAAAGCTCTCCGGCGTATCCTTACTCTTCAGCTGCGTAACGCCAAATGAACAGGTAACGCTACCCACCTTACCCATCGGAATAGCGGCTATGGAACGTCTCAAGTTTTCAGCAATCCGATAAGCACCACGAATTGTCGTGTTGGGTAAAACAAGAAAGAACTCCTCTCCTCCCCAGCGAGCGAGGGTGTCCGTTGAACGGATGTGGTGCTGCACAAATAGAGCAATTCTCTGCAGCACAACATCACCGGCCCTGTGACCATATCTATCGTTTACCTTTTTGAAATGATCCAGGTCAAACATAATTAGCGACAGGGGCATACCGTAACGCCTTGACATGTTTATCTCGTGCCGCAATATTTCGTTGAAGCGCCGTCTGTTATAAATGCCCGTAAGCTCGTCATGCGAGGCGAGGTTTGCAAGCTTGCTCTTCTGCAGTTCTATTTCCGATCTGTAGTGGTAAAACAGACGATTAACCCCCCTTGATACACCCAGAAAAACAATGCCCACAAATATAACAACCCCCGCCGAGAAGCCCAGCATTCTGTTCCTGTACGCCACAAACCGCCTCATATAGCTGCTCTTTGCCCTCTGGATGGCTGCTTCCATGGCGCTTATATCGATTCCGCTTGCCACAAGGAGATCGGCTTCATCAAAGAATCTGTAATAAACCACCTGCATCCTGCCGTTTCTGGTATACCTGATGGAACCCCTGCCAGGACCCTTTTTGAGAAGCGTCAGTAGCCTGCAAATGAAATCCTCGCTTTTTATACAATCAAGGGTCCTGGGATAACCATCTGTCGCTGCGAGCACCTCAGCTGAAGAACCCACCAGCTTTGCGGCAACAAAGTACTCTCCGCTTTCGTGTTTTTGTCTGGCATACATTTGCGCAAAGTGCTCAAGGAGAGCGTGCCTCTGGTCACACAGGCATGTTCCGCATCCAACAATCCATCTATTGAAGGAAAGTTTTCCGGCATAGATGAGTATGTTGCGTCTATGCGAACCTGTATCGAGGCTTAACCTAATGAAGCCTTCCTTGTGGGTCGAAAGTAACGTCTTTGCCCTGTTGTAAAGTTGAATCGGCGCAGTCCGTTTAAGCCAGAACGGCGCATCGCCCTCTGGTGGAAATCTCAATACCGCCCGGGAATCAAATACAAAAGCGCTGACACCCTCCTTAAACCTCAGTTCACCTAGTGCCTCAATCGCCGCCCTATCGGCATCTATACCCAAACCAGCAAGCTGTAGTACATTCTCAAGAAGCCTGTAAGTACGACTGAATTCGTCCCTCAATATGGGCCTTAGGAGAACCTCCATATGGATGTAATCCTTTATGACTACACCAAAAGAGCTCTCAATCCTCGACGCCTCCATTGAAAGCGCATGTTCTACGTAGGTATCTTCAATAAAACGTGTGCTATCGTTTAGCTGCCTTTTCTGCTGAAAATTATATGTGACGGCAAGCAGAACAATCGTCACAAGCAGTGAGGCAATGGGCAATATGAAAATAAGAAGAGACAGATCCTTATACCTCATTGGACCCCCTTTAACTGACTCTCTGGAAATACCCAAATATACGCCCTTGCCTTGGTAAAATTATATGTTATTTACTCATGCTTTTCAAGTTTCTCCGTTGAGAGGCACATACCTGCGGATAAGAGATTCGAAGGTCTCAAAGAAACGCTCCTGGGGATGCTTCTCAGCTGTATGTCTTGCCCTTTCCGACATCTCTTTAAGGAGACCCGGGTTATCCATTGCTATTCTCATCTGGCGGGCAATATCTTCAGGATCGGTAGGATCGCTGATCACAAAACCATTTCTCCCGTGCTCAATCAACTCGGTAGTCCCGTTGTATGCACTTGCGATTGGAACAAGACCGCAAGCCATGGCTTCAAGCACCACATTGGATGATGCATCAAAAAGCGTTGGATAGATCAAAGCATCCGCAAGCCAGTAGGCGTATTCCACCTTCTCGAGCTTATTCCTCCAGACAATAAACCCCCTAAGACCAAATTTATCTATTCTGTTTGCGAAGAATGCGTCTATCTTCTCTCCGGCAACAAGCAAAACAAATCGCCTCCCCTCCCGCTTAAGTATCAAGGCAGCCTTCAGCAGGTAGGAAAGGCCCTTGAGCCGATGGTTTGTTGACACAAAGGCGAAAACAAACCTATTGTCACGGAGGTCCAACGCATTTCTTGCGCATTCCTTCTCAGACCGCGCCGGTGGATGAAAACGCTTCAGATCAACACCGTTTCGAATAAGAACGATCTTTGATTCATCAACATTAAACATCGACACTATCTGGCGTTTGACGAATTCAGATGGCACGATAATACACTTCAGCCTGCGACAGCCGAACGTTCTTTTTTCTATCCATACATTGATCCAGTGTGAAGGCGTAAGTAGCTTTCTGGCAACATAGAGAAATCTTGCAACCTTTGACTCGTATTTCAGCTGGGCTCTCTTGAAATAATACAAATGCACACCACCACCCGAGCGGTATATATCGTTAACATAGGTCTTCCCAAAACCAAGGACCGGTATATGGGGCATTCTGGAGGCTCTATGAGCTGCATACAGGGCAAACATCAAGGTTCTAAAGCCCCTTCCGAGATTCGGTACAAAAACCTTTCTTATATTAATCTTATCATTTTCCGGGTGATGTTTGAGTCTCATTGTAAACAGATCCACATTGTAGCCAACTGATGCAAGGCGATGAGACAACCGCCATATAACACCTTCCTGTCCGCCGTATCTGCTGAAAACCTTATAAAAAATAGCCACAGACCTCATGTAAGCCAAGTTTATAAAAACCTGCCAGGCAATGCAAGTGGGCCGTTACGGTAAAGCGCTGAGATAAACAATGTAGAGATAAACATTGAACATTCATTAATTAAAAAATTTGTTAGCTTTAATTGACATCTTGTCACAACAATAACCATCAATTAAAATCTTTATTGACAATTCAAAATTGTTCATGTAAACTGTCTGAGATATAAAATTCCATAGGAGGGGTGGTATGCGCGACAAATTGGAAAAGCTCAAGGAGCTTGAGGCGCAGGCTGAGCTTGGCGGTGGTCCCGAGAGGATAGAAAAGCAGCACGCCCAGGGAAAGCTCACCGCCAGAGAGAGAATCAAGCTACTTTTAGATGAAGGAAGCTTTGTCGAGCTGGATAAGTTCGTGGTACATCGCTGTCAGGATTTTGGTATGGACAAGAAGAAAATACTGGGAGACGGCGTGGTGACCGGCTATGGAACAATCAATGGCCGTCTTGTCTATGTGTTCAGCCAGGATTTTACCGTTTTTGGTGGCTCACTCTCTGGTGCTCATGCCAAGAAGATCTGCAAGATCATGGATCTGGCAGCTAAAACCGGTGCGCCCGTTATAGGTTTAAATGATTCAGGTGGTGCAAGAATACAGGAAGGTGTGGAATCCCTTGCAGGGTATGCTGATATTTTCTTGAGAAACACCCTGTTCTCCGGCGTGATCCCGCAGATCTCCGTGATTATGGGCCCAACTGCTGGCGGAGCTGTCTACTCCCCCGCCGTTACAGATTTCACAATAATGGTGAAAAATACAAGTTTCATGTTCATAACGGGCCCGGACGTGATTGAAGCGGTAACCGGTGAAAAAATAACCAAAGAAGAACTTGGTGGCGCCGATACGCACACGACCAAGACCCAGGTTGCCCACTTTGCAGCAGAAAACGATGAAGATGCCCTGATGCTCGTCAGGGAGCTGCTACAGTTCATACCGCAAAACAATATGGAGGATCCACCATACCAACCTACTGACGATCCACCAAACAGAAGGGAAGAGTCCATCTACGATCTTATACCTTCCGATCCAAATAAGCCTTACAACATGAAGGATCTGATAAAGAAGGTGGTGGATGATGGTTACTTCTTTGAGATTCAAGAAAGCTACGCCAGAAACCTGATTATTGGATTTGCTCGCTTAAACGGCAGAAGTGTTGGCATTGTAGCCAACCAGCCACAGTACTTCGCAGGCGCCTTAGATTACAAAGCAGCAATAAAGGGAGCCCGATTTGTCCGGTTCTGCGACGCCTTCAACATACCGATAATAACATTTGAGGATCAGCCCGGATACATGCCCGGTGTTGCGCAGGAACACAATGGTGTTATCGTGCACGGCGCAAAGCTCCTCTACGCATACGCTGAAGCCACCGTTCCAAAAATCACATTAATCACCAGAAAGGCTTATGGTGGTGCTTACGACGTGCTGGGCTCCAAACATTTTAGAGCGGACGTAAACTACGCATATCCAATTGCTGAAATCGCCGTCATGGGGCCGGATGGCGCTGTCAATATTCTGTTCAGACGAGAACTCGCAAGCGCCGAGGATCCAGCAGCCAAAAAGGCGGAGCTTGTGAAGATGTACCGAGAAAAATTTGCCAATCCATACGTGGCAGCCGGGCTCGGATACATCGATGAGGTGATAGACCCGGCTGAGACAAGGTTAAAACTCATACAGGCATTAGAGCTAACCAAAAACAAAAGGGAATCCAACCCTCCAAAGAAACACGGGAATATCCCGTTATAATCAAGGAGGCGGCAGATGGCTGAGTACAAGGAGTTCAAAAAGGTTTTAATAGCAAATAGAGGCGAGATAGCCATAAGGGTTATTCGCGCCTGTAGAAAGATGGGTATAGAAACGGTTGCCGTCTATTCTGAAGCTGACAGAAACTCACTTCATGTAAGATATGCAGATGAAGCTTACTACATAGGCAAAGCTCCGGCCTCCGAATCCTACCTGAGAATAGACAAGATTGTAGAGGTAGCCATAAAATCCGGTTGCGACGCTGTACATCCGGGATACGGCTTCCTTGCCGAGAACTCTGAATTCGTGAAAGCCTGCGAGGCAAACAACATAACTTTCATTGGTCCCAACACCGAATCCATGTACATACTCGGCGACAAAACGAGGGCAAGGCAGAAGATGATGGATGCAGATGTGCCCGTCGTGCCGGGCATGAGAGATCCGGTGGAGAGCCTGGAGCATGCACTGAAGATCGCAAAAGAGATAGGCTACCCCATAATGTTCAAGGCTTCAGCAGGTGGTGGCGGAAAGGGCATGAGACTGATAAACGACGAAGAGGAGTTCAAGGCTGTCTACGATCTGGCCAAAGGCGAAGCACTCAGTGCGTTTGGTGACGACAGAATGTACATCGAGAAAGCCATTGTACACCCCAGACACGTAGAGGTCCAGATAGCCAGAGACAAACATGGAAATGCCATTCACCTCTACGAAAGGGAGTGTTCCATCCAGCGCAGACATCAGAAGGTCATCGAAGAATCACCATCGATGGCAATCAACGATGAGGTTAGAGAGAAGATGGGGCAGGCAGCTATTAGAGCTGTAGCTGCGGCAAATTACGACAGCGTGGGCACTGTGGAGTTCCTTGTTGACAAGGATATGAATTTCTATTTCCTTGAGGTCAACACGCGTCTGCAGGTTGAACATCCGGTGACGGAGATGGTTACAGGCATAGATATTGTAAAACTTCAAATAGAAATTGCTGAGGGTAAACCCATCCCTTACAAGCAGGAAGACATAAAGCAGGTGGGGCATGCCATTGAGTGCCGTATCTATGCTGAGGATCCAGACAAGAATTTCATGCCATCGCCTGGATTCATAACCGGTTCACGACTACCCGGTGGACCTGGAGTCAGGGTCGATAGTGGCGTTTACTCCTCTGGTGAGGTCCCCATGTTCTACGATCCAATGGTTGCCAAGCTGATTGTCTGGGATGTAGACAGACCCAATGCCATTGCAAGAATGAAAAGAGCCCTGCGTGAATACGTAATCAAGGGCATAAAAACCACAATCCCATTCCACCAGAAGGTCCTAAGAAACGAAAACTTCATAAAAGGAAATATCAGCACTGAGTTCATAGACAAAGAGGTGTTGGTCAAACCGCAACCACGTAAAGGTTGTCTTGAGGTTGCGATAGCAGCGGCAGCCATAAAGGAATACCTAAGAGAGAAAGAGTTACGCTCCAAGCTTGTCGAGTTTAAGGAGACATGCGGTGCAGGAAGCCCATGGAAAGAGGCTGGCAGAAGAGCCGCAATGTTTGGTGCAAGCTTTGGAGACATTTACCGTTACTCAACATAAAAAGGGTGCAAGGAGAGTGCCATGGCATACGTAGTAACCGTTGATAAGGTGGAATACAGGGTAACAATCAACGAGATCGACGCCGACAAGTACGAAGTCACCATAGATGACAAATCGTACATAGTTGATACAAGGCTCTCTGAAGAGAGTGTTTACTCGTTGATAGTAAACGGCAAATCATACGAGGTTGACCTTGAATACAAGGAAGGTGTTTACAACGTGCTCACAGAAGGTGACCTGTTCAAGATCACCGTTATGGATGAGCTAAAGAAAAAGATGCTTGAAAGAAGGGGTGGTGGTGCAGCCGAGGGCAAACAGGTTATCAAGTCCGAGATGCCCGGCGCCATTGTGGATGTCAAAGTAAAGGTAGGAGATCAGGTAAAGGAAGGAGACGTGCTACTGATCCTTGAGGCAATGAAAATGCAAAATGAGATCAGGGCACCAAAGGATGGCGAGGTAAAAGAAATTTTTGTGAAGCCGGGAGAAAATGTTGAAGCGGATGCCCAACTTGTGGTAATAGAATAGGTGACACCTATCCTTCCACATCTCCGGAGTAGAACCTGAGGGCGTCCAGCCAGGCCCTCTGTTCTACTCCCCTACTCAGATGCTGAAAGCGGTAATCTTCCCTTTTAAAGAATTCATCGAGCATAGCAAGCAGTTTTTCTGCTATCTCCGCTCCCTTGCGGAGGAATATTTCACCATCTTTTTTGCCTGCCACCGAGAGGCTCATCAATAAATGCTTTCTGCATAAATACCCCTTTTTTTCAAACAGATCCCTTGCCTCAGAATCCTGCTTTATCAGCATTACAAACTCATTTACAAGCCTTGCCTCTATCTCC
>Ga0256914_1002072_pt1 | contig 17084 bp, 11 predicted proteins | sample HulkmetaG_FD_191571 | JGI IMG/M metagenome (GOLD analysis project Ga0256914, IMG submission 191571) | Hydrothermal chimney microbial communities from Main Endeavour vent field at the Juan de Fuca Ridge, Pacific Ocean - Hulk | ecosystem: Environmental > Aquatic > Marine > Hydrothermal vents ... | reverse complement strand
CCTTTGGTGACGATGACCTCAATCTCGATGGTGAGAGAGGGATAGGTGGCCTGCAGAAGGTTGGCGACGTAATCAGTTTGCCAACGGGCCAGGGCGGAGGGGCGGGTAGCGAAGATAAAAAGAGGGTCGGGAGGCATCAATAGAAATCGTCCTCCAGGACGAAAATATCGTAATGCGCCTGGCAAGCGTCAGTTGCTTCCAGGTCCGTATCATTGTATTCGTTAAACTGTTAGAATCTATAGAAACCTACATGTTCCTAAGTAAACTTTAGCATACTTACCGCTGAATTCCCAAGTTTGCTGACTCAGAATACATCACAAAATCGCTTTAGAGATTAATCAGGCGTTAGAAAATGGAAAAATGACCCCGTATCGGGCCCATGGCGTCCCTGCTCTGGCGGCCCACATCTGATTGCCATAGTCGAAATGCCACCATTCTTCGGGATAGTTGCTGAAGCCGGCCTGTATCATGGCCCAATAGAGCATACGGCGATTGTGCAGGTAGAGGCGCTCGTCGGGCCCAAGGCCTGGCTCTTCTTCGTAATAGCGGGTATGCGCCCGCGGTGAAAAATCATCGAAGCTTGTGCCCATGGGCGCATAGCGATCTTGCTCGTCCATCAACGCCACATCCACCGCCCCACCGGTCAGATGAGGGGATGGGCAGCAGGGACGACGCGATGGTAACGAAATAAAGGCTGATGTGCGTTCTTTTTTTTCTTCTTGTGGCATTTCAGGAAATTCAGTATCGATATGCTTGTAATAACGTCGGAACAAAAAATCCTGCACATGAAAAGGACGCCAACCATCCCACACAACCAGACGCCATCCCCGCGGTAGCCAGCGGGTGGCCGCTACCAACATCTCAGCCACCCGCTCGCGTACCAGACATGTCGGCAGCGCACCCTCGATGCCTTGCGCATGGTACTGAGGTATGATCATCAGGGGATGCCGCCCTTCTTGTTCTTTCAAATCGACCAAAGGTTCGCCACATTCGGTAATGGGGACGCGCTGCCACGTTGGCGAGGGCGAAGAGATAGGAATAGGGTGGGAGGCTAGCGTGAAATCGGAATGAGCCATCATGGTTTTACTTGTTTTTTTGGTGACATAACGTAGGCGAAAAAAGGCCGCATGACGCAATAATGGCATCCTATCACAAGGTGATATCTGCTGGGGAATGCATGCTGGCGCTTGGTGCGCAGCGTCAGATGATATCTTCATTTCATTTTGACAAAAATTGCAAACCGTGTATAGTAAATCACATTCTTTCCCACTTTTCTATCCAATCTGGAGGTGAAGAAATGAAAAATTCTCGTCGTTTTGCGCTCGTTTTGATGCTGGGAGTATTGCTCATGCTACTGGCGGCCTGTGGCGCGCCCGCTACTTCTGAGCCAGCGTCTCAGCCCCCTGCTGCGGAGCAGCCATCTCAGCCTGCGGAACAGCCCACCCAGGCCCCCGAGCCAGCATCAGGAGGCAAAACCCTGGTCATCGCCCGGGTCTTCGATATCCGCACCCTGGATCCGGAACGTCAGTATGAGCTGACCCCACCCATGATCATGCATGCAGTGTATGAAAACCTGGTCACCTTCGAAGGCGCCGATTACACCAAAGTGGTGCCTTTCCTGGCCAAGAGTTGGGAAATCTCTGATGATGGCCTGGTTTACACCTTCCACTTGCGAGATGATGTAACATTCCACAGTGGCAATCCCTTTACTGCGGCAGATGTTAAATTCTCCTTCGAACGGCTGCGCAATCTCAAAGATAACCCATCCTGGCTCATGGATGAGGTGGAGAAAATCGATGCGGTGGATGATCATACCGTGGCCATCACTCTCAAGGAGCCCAATGCCGCGTTCCTGGCCATGTTGGTTTCCCCCAACTTTGGCATCGTCGATTCAAAGGCCGTGATGGAGCATGGCGGCTCTGCCGATGCGGACGCAGAAACCAAGGATGCGGCCACCGAGTGGTTGGATCAAAACTCTGCGGGCACCGGGCCCTTCATCCTCAAAGGTTGGACTCGGGATGTGGAAGTTGTGCTGGAAAAGAACCCCGACTATTGGCGTGAACCAGCCAAGATGGATAAAATCATCATCAAGAATGTGACCGACTCAGCCACCCAACGCATGATGGTGAGTCGCGGGGATATCGATGTGGCCCAAAATATGGACATCGACGCCATTGAAGATTACAAGAAAGAGGGCGGTGTTGTGGTGGAAGGCAACACGATGGACATGATTTATCTGGCTATGACCACCAGCGCCGATGTTTCTGAACCCCTTTCGCATAAAGAGGCTCGTCAAGCTGTGGCCTATGCCATCGATTATGACGGCATCATCAACCAACTGATGCGTGGTGCAGCCATTCGCCTGCCCTCCATTATCCCGGTGGGCCTGCTGGGCACCGATCCCAACATCGGCTATCCTCATGATCCGGCCAAGGCCAAAGAACTGCTGGCCCAGGCTGGTTATCCTGATGGCTTCAAGGTGCGGATGGTCTTCCCCACGCGTACTTTCGCTGGCGGTCTGGCTGCCGAAACGCTGGCCGCCAAGATTCAGGCCGATTTGGCGGAAGTTGGCATTGAGCTGGAGCTGGAATCGCGGGAGCCGGTCTCGCATCTGGCCGACTATCGTGCGGGCAAGCTGGCCATGACCATCTCGCCCTGGACGCCCGACTTCCTCGATCCTCACGGTTGGGCCATTCCCTTTGGCGTGCCGGGCGGCTCCGCGGCCAAACGCGTGCATTATGAAAATCAAGAAGTTGGTGATATTGCCATTGCTGCGGGCAAGGAAACTGATTCAGAAAAGCGAGCGAAGATGTATCTGGAGTTCCAGAAGAAAATGCTGGAAGATGCTCCCTTCATCGGTCTCATTCAGCCCAAGGTGCTCATTGCGGTGGGCCCCGATGTGCAAGGCTATGTCTTCAACCCGGTCTGGTGGGTTGATCTGTACGGTTTGAGCAAATAATCCGCAGGCGGGCGGGGAGCGTTCTCCGCCCGCCTTCTCGCATAAACCGCCCATCAACTCATGCAACTATGGCAATACATTGGGCGTCGTTTGGCGCTGATGCCCATTCTCATCATTGGTATCACCCTGCTGGCCTTTATTGTTTCTCATCTCGTGCCCGCCGACCCGCTGGGGATGGTGCTTTCGGAGCGGGCCATGAACAATCCTGAGATTGTAGCCTCGTATCGCGCACGTTGGGGATACGATCGCCCGCTCTATCAACAATATCTCGTTTATCTCAATAATCTGGCCCACGGCGATCTGGGCGAGTCGATTGCCACTCAGCGGCCGGTACGCAGCGATTTGGCGCAATTCTTCCCCGCAACCCTGGAACTCACCCTGGCGGCCATGCTCTTCACCATTTTTGTCGGCATTCCCCTGGGGATTATGGCCGGGCTCTATCGTGACGCGTGGCCCGACCATCTCGCACGGGTGTTGGCCCTGATAGGCGTGTCGGTGCCGGTCTTTTGGTTGGGATTGTTGCTTCTCAACGCGTTTTATTACCACGCAGGTTGGCTGCCCGGCCCCGGTAGGTTGGACCCTTCCATCGAGCCGCCCCCCACCGTCACCGGCATGTACACAGTGGATAGTTTGCTTTCGGGCCAATGGGATACTTTCAAAAACGCGGCCGCACATCTCTTCTTGCCGGCGTTGGTGTTGGGCGCCTATACCATGGGCGCAGTCTCGCGCATGACTCGCTCCAGTTTATTGGATGTTTTGGAGCAGGATTATATGCGCACCGCCAAAGCCAAGGGGCTGAGCCGCCTGACGCAAATCATGCGCCATGCCTTGCGTAACGCGCTCATTCCCACCGTTACCATCGTGGGCCTGGCCTTTGGCGATCTCATGTCGGGCGCCGTGCTGACCGAAACTATCTTTTCCTGGCCTGGCATGGGGCGTTACGCCGTCACCGCAGCCAGCTATCTGGATCTGCAAGCCATCATGGGCGTGACCATCATCATTGCCACCACTTACATTCTGGTGAATCTGGCCGCCGACATCACCTACGGTCTGCTGGATCCCCGCATTCGCATTGGAGGATGAGCCATGTCTACAACTAGCCCATCCTCAGTGAGCATAACTCCTGACGCCTTCGAGCAGCAGTCAGGATCGAAATTTGCACGCTTACGGGGCGGGTTGCAATTGCTTCGCCGTAGCAATGCCGCCATGATTGGCCTCTCGATCATCCTCATCTGGCTTTTCATCGCCCTGACTGCCCCCAAATTGGCGCCCTACGACCCCCTGGAACAGGATTTGATGAACCGCTTGCAACCGCCCGGGGCGGCTCACTGGTTCGGTTCCGACGAGCTGGGGCGCGATATCTTTAGCCGCGTGCTGTATGGTGCTCGTTACTCGCTGCCGCTGGGTATCGTGGTGGTAGCACTCAGCAGCCTGATTGGCATCATCGTGGGGGGCGTTTCGGGCTACGCCGGTGGAATTTTCGATGAGGTTGTCATGCGCGTCGCAGATGTCTTTCTGGCATTTCCATCGCTGGTGCTGGCCATGGCTATCACTGCAGCGCTGGGGCCGGGTCTGAACAACGCCATGTTGGCCATCGTCGTGGTGCTGTGGCCCACCTATGCTCGAGTCATTCGCGGCCAGGTGCTGGCCATCAAGTCGCAAGATTATGTCGAGGCTGCTCAGGCGGTGGGCGCCTCCACCTCCCGCATTCTGCTACGCCACATCTTTCCCAATGCTTATACGCCCGTTTTTGTCAAAGCCAGTTTGGATATTGGCGCAGCCATTCTCATTGCCGCGGGGCTGAGTTTTATCGGCCTGGGCGCGCCGCCCCCCACCCCGGAATGGGGAACCATGGTCAGCATGGGACGCCAAAAATTCGCCCAGTGGTGGATTGCAGCATTCCCCGGTCTGGCCATGCTAACCGTGGTCATGGGGTTCAACTTCCTGGGCGATGGTCTGCGCGACCTGCTCGATCCCCGCATCCGCCGTCGCGGTTAAGTAGATACATATTTGAAACTTACGAAAGGAGTCTGCGTATCACGACGAACAGCGAAGATAGATTCGTCGTTATTGTAACCACAGATTTTTTGATGGCCTTCTGCATTTGCTATGGAAAAAGGTCATTGACTTAACCATTTCGTAACTACTAACGTACCCGACTTCAATCACCACAAAGGCGCAAAGACACTAAGAACACCAAGAATTTCAAAGCTTTTTCTTTTCTTCGTGCCTTTGTGGCTTCGTGTCTTAGTGGTTTCTAGCCGAGCTACCTTAGTAGTAACACCATTTCTCAAAATACTTCTCATGGTTAGTCATCCCTACATTCCCAATGCTGAACCTCATATCAAGCGGGCGATGTTGGAAAGCATTGACGCGGCCAGCATTGCTGAGCTTTATGCCGACATTCCCGATGAACTGCGGCTGCAAGAGCCATTGGCGCTGCCCCAGCCCCTGCCTGCCGAAAGCGATTTGCAGCAGCTTTTGAGTCGATTGCTGCATAAAAATCGCACCACTGCCACGCATCTCAGTTTTTTGGGGGGTGGATGCTACGATCATTATGTGCCCGCGGTGTGCGATGAGATCAATGCCCGGGGAGAGTTTCTGACAGCCTACGCGGGCAAAACTTACACCGATCATGGCAAGTGGCAGGCCTTGTTCGAATTTACCAGCATGATGGGAGAATTGCTGGAAATGGATGTGGTCAACATTCCCACCTACGATGGCTATCAGGCTGCAGCCACAGCGTTACGCATGGCTGGGCGCATCACCCAGCGTCCCCTGGTGCTGGCTCCCGATAGCATTGCACCGGGCATGCGCGCCAAGTTCCAGGATTACTGTCCGCCCGATGTCCAATTGCGTTGGATTCCCTATGATCGGGCCACTGGCTGCTGGGACGCATCTGCCCTGGCGCAGCAGCTAAATCAGGATGTGGCCGCCATCTTTATCGAAAATCCTTCACATCTGGGCGTGTTGGAAGAAAATGTAGCGGCGATCATCGAAATGGCTCATGCCCATGGTGCGCTGGCCGTGGTCTATGTCAATCCCATCACCTTGGGCGTGCTGGCGCCGCCTGCCAGTTTTGGTGCGGATATCGTCTGCGGCGATATTCAACCACTGGGCATCGCCATGCAGTATGGGGGCGGCCATGGCGGGTTCATCGCCACCCATGATGATCCCCGCTTCGTCATGGAGTATCCCTCCCGTCTTTATGGCATCGCTCCCACCAGCCAGCCAGGAGAATTTGGTTTTGGAGAGGTTGCGTTCGAGCGCACGTCCTTTGCTCATCGCGAAAACGCCCGCGAATTCACCGGAACCGCTGCCAACTTGTGGGCCATTACCGCGGGCGTCTATTTGGCGCTGATGGGACCGCAGGGCATGCAGGAGCTGGGAGAAACTCTGGTGGCCCGAGCCGCTTACGCCATGCGCCGTCTGAATGAGCTCCCAGGGGTAAAAGCGCCTCACTTTCGAGCGGCCCACTTTCATGAATTCGTCGTCAACTTTACCGATACCCACTTGACCGTGGCTGAAATCAATCGGCAGTTGCGGGAACAAGGCATTTTTGGCGGTTATGATCTTAGCAAGGCTTTTCCGCGGCTGGGCCAGGCCGCGCTCTATTGCATCACCGAACAGCACACCAAAGCAGACATCGATCATCTGGTTCACGCATTGGGGCACATCCTCGCCCCCTCTTTCTCGTCCCCATCCTCGGAGAAGACGCTATGAAAGATGCAGCTTCTGCGCCATCGCGCCTGCGTCGTCATTTTCATCAAGCGCGGTGGGAAGAACCGATTATTTTCCAACTGAGCCAACCGGGCCAACGGGGCATTCTGCCTCCTCAACCTGAGCCAGAGTTACTGGCAGAGGTGGGCCCGCCCCAGACGCTCATCCCGCAAAAATTACGCCGTCAACACGCACCCGCACTGCCTGAGCTGGCGCAGCCCCAAGTTTTGCGCCATTATTTGCGCCTTTCGCAAGAAACTCTGGGAGCAGATTTGATTGTGGACGCGGGCCAGGGCACTTGCACCATGAAATATAGCCCACGCATCAACGAACGCTGGGCCCGTTCTCCTCAGTTTGCCGCTTTGCATCCCTTGCAGGCGGAGGAGGATGTCCAGGGCATCCTGGAGATTCTCTACCGGTTCGAACAAATCCTCAAAGCCATCTCCGGCATGGATCGCTTCTCGTTGCAGCCTCAGGCCGGCTCAGCCGCGATCTATACCAACGCGTCCATGGTGCGGGCCTATCATGCGCAGCGAGGCGAATCACACCGCAATGAAATCATCACGACGCTGTTTTCTCATCCCTCCGACGCCGCGGCCGCTGTGGCTGCCGGATTTCGGGCGATCATCCTCTATCCTGACCCCGATACCGGTTATCCTTCGGTTCAGGCGTTGAAGGCTGCGCTTTCTGAACGCACAGCAGCACTTTTCATTACGAACCCCGAGGACACCGGCATCTTCAATCCGCACATCGCCGAATTTACGCGCCTGGTGCACCAAGCGGGTGGGCTCTGTGTTTATGATCAAGCCAACGCCAATGGCATTTTGGGCATTACCCGGGCCCGCGAGATGGGTTTTGATCTCTGCCATTTTAATTTGCACAAGACTTTTTCTTCGCCGCACGGTTCAGGCGGGCCTGGCGCGGGCGCTGTGGGCGCAACAGCCGAGCTGGCGCCTTTCCTGCCTGCGCCCCTGGTAGATTTCGATGGTCAACGCTATTTTTGGGACAATGACCGCCCGCAAAGCATTGGCAAAGTGGCCATGTGGTATGGCAATGTGGGGGTTATCTTGCGGGCGTTTGCCTGGGCCATGAGTTTGGGGGCGGAGGGGATGCGCGAAGTCGCGGAAATCGCAACGCTCAATAACAACTATCTGTTAAAACGTGTCTTGCAAGCCCCAGGCGTCGAAGCGCCTTTTTCGCCCGGGCATCGGCGCATCGAACAGGTGCGGTATAGCTGGCAACAATTGGCCCAGGAGACGGGGGTGCATACCCAAGATTTGGGACGTCGCGCGGGGGATTTTGGCGTGCAATACTGGCTCAGTCATCATCCCTGGTATGTGCCCGAACCTGTGACACTGGAGCCCACCGAATCATACACCCGGGCAGAGTTGGATGAATATGCCGACATTTTGGCGCAGGTTGCGCAGGAAGCTTATCAAGACCCGGCATTTGTGCGGCAGGCGCCCCATCGCAGCCCCATCCATCGCATCGATCCCTCGGTGCTGGACGATCCTGCGTTATGGGCCCTGACATGGCGGGCGTATCTAAAAAAGAAGGATAAATGGCCAGGCTCGGATTCATCGTCAACCCCGTAGCTGGCTTGGGGGGACGTGTTGGCCTCAAGGGCAGTGATGGCGCGGCCATCCAGCAAAAGGCCCGGGCCCTGGGCGCTCACCCGCCAGCGCAGCAGCGTGCGTTACGCGCTTTGGCGCCACTTCGAGCTTCGCATGCAGATTTGCAGCTCATCACTTATCCCGCCGGGATGGGAGAGGATGTCGCCCGGGCCGCAGGATTTACCCCTGAGGTAATCGGCGAACTTGGGCCTGCTCCCACAACCGCCGCGGATACGCGCCGCGCGGCCCGGCAGATGCAGGCTGTCGGGGTGGATCTACTGCTGTTCGTGGGCGGAGATGGCACGGCCCGAGATGTGTGTGAAGCCATCGGCGAACAGTTGCCGGTGGTGGGCGCGCCCGCAGGAGTCAAAATTCATTCCGCGGTTTACGCCATTAGCCCCGAGGCTGCGGGATGGCTGGCGCTCGACTTTTTGCAGGGACGCACCAGGGGCTTTATCCTGGCCGAGGTGATGGACATCGACGAGGAGGCTTTTCGGCGGGGGGAGGTGCAGGCCCGGCTTTATGGATATTTGCGAACGCCAGCAGGGCCTCGTTGGCTGCAAGGGATGAAAGCGGGCAGTCGTCCTGGCGAAGCCGCGGCGCAAGCTGCCATCGCCCAGGAGGTAATCCAGCAGATGCAGCCGGGATGGCGGTATGTACTGGGGCCAGGCACCACCACCCGGGCCATTGGTCGGAGCCTGGGGGTGGAAAAGACGCTGCTGGGGGTGGATGTGATTGCCCATGGCCAGTTGCTGGCGCGCGATGTGACCGCACACGAGTTGAATGCGCTGACAGCCAACTATCCTCATACGCAGATTATTGTCACGCCCATTGGGGGACAGGGTTTTATTTTTGGTCGCGGCAATCAGCAGATCGGGCCGGAAACCCTGGCCCGGGTAGGCAAAGATGGCGTGCTGGTGGTGGCAACACGTGAGAAGATTCATCGGTTGCAGCATCGCCCTTTGTTGGTGGATAGTGGCGATCCTGAAGTCGATGCGCTTTTTTCAGGCTATATTTCGGTGATAACAGGACTGCGCGAGGCCATCATCTACCCGGTGCGTCCCGCCTGATACCCCAAGCGGCGAGGGAACCATGAACGCCCGCCCATGTTTTTCCTCAAAAAAGGTAACTACTAACGTACCCGACTTCAATCACCACAAAGGCGCAAAGACACTAAGAACACCAAGAATTTCAAAGCTTTTTCTTTTCTTCGTGCCTTTGTGGCTTCGTGTCTTCGTGGTTTCTAGCCGGGCTACCTTAGTAGTAACCAAAAAATTGTAATAGACCAGCGCCAACAACCTGGAGGTCATTGGCGCTGGTGTGTTGGTAGGGGAGCCACCTAGGTGGGCGTTATTGGGCTTAATAGTGGGAGCTGCAGCTCTGGTGAGCTATGAGCTAGTGGGTGGTGTAGGTGACGTGCAGCAACGGCGCGGCAGTGGAATCACCATCGTAGGACTTCGCTACGCGACGCCCCGTGCCTTCAATGGCGAAAACCATGCTGGAGCCCGAGGACCAACCGGGACGGTTTACGATTTCCTGGATGATGCTCTTAATGTCGGGAGATTGTTGCTGCTCATCAACTTGGTTCCAGGCGGGAATATCCCACTCCACCGTCGCTTCAGTCATAGGACGAGTGCCGAGGTCGTAAAATCCCCAGCTATTGAAGGGGGCGGCATCGTCCGAGTCTTCGCCGTAGATGGTCACTATGGTGGTCAGCGAATTTGTTTCATCGACGGTAAACTCAAGATAGGCCGAGGTGATGGTTGCACCTTGCGGAATATTTACGTTCTGGAAGCGTAAGCCCACTGTTTGGGCGGTGCCCATGTTGTCGAATAGTCCGTATAGGCCATATATGGGCATCGTGTTCATGAAGTCGAAGAAATCTGCACTACCCAGCTCAAGATCGCTGCTGGACATTTTCATATACCCATCGAATTGAGTTTCTTCGACATCATCGCCCCCATCCTGGATGCGTATATCCAACGCTCCGGAGCCCGGAGGCGGGCTTGGGGTGGGCGTTGGCGTTGGGGGGACTGTCGTGGGTGTAGGAGTTGGAGGAACACTGGTGCTGGTTGGCGTTGGTGTAGGCGGTGCGGTGGTGCTTGTCGGTGTGGCCGTGGGCGGAACGCTGGTTGGCGTGGCCGTGGGCGGAATGCTTGTCGGCGTGGCCGTGGGCGGAATGCTGGTTGGCGTGGCCGTGGGCGGAATGCTGGTTGGCGTGGCCGTGGGCGGAATGCTGGTTGGCGTGGCCGTGGGCGGAATGCTGGTTGGCGTGGGTGTGATATTCTGCCCGCAGTTGGCGAACTTGAAGGAAGCAACCCGCGTACGCCAACTTGCTGAGCTGGTATTTTTCATGTATTCGGTTGTGTACCAGAAGGTGCAATCATCAGCTGGATCTACACTAATGGCGCTATAGTCGCCCCAGCGGGCGGCACTGTGGGTTTGGCTGCCGCTACCAGCGATGATTTCCGCTTCATCCTGAGCCAATTGCCCGGCGGGATCGCTATTGAGACGCCCGGCATAACGGATGCTTGGGTAAGTGTTCTTGCTGGAGACGCTATATCCGATGGCTAGATTACCAACATGATCCATGGCTACGCTGCCCATCCATCGATTTTCAGCATCAGGAGCATATGTGCCTTGCTGATGGATGGTGGCGTCGCTCAAGGTGGTGTCCACGGCACCGCCCCGAATTTCGTACCAGCGAATGCCGGCATGATCGGGGCCGTTACCCACGTTCACGGTATGGTTGACCACCAGGGATTCGTGATCGCCGTAGTTTCGATACCACAGATGCATCATCAGGCGGTCGGAAAGTGAATCAAGCTCAACGTCAGTATCTGGCTGGGGGATATCCCAGTTGTCGCGGGATCCTCCCGATCCATCAAAGCTCCAGTTGAAGGGGGCAACTTTTAAATCTTTGACCAGCCTGAAGGTTGAATTGGCTGGGGCGCCCCAATCGGTGTGAAATTCAAAGATGTGGAGGATATCATCGGAGTTGTGCCAATCCATATCCACCGACATGTAGTAATTGGGAGCGCCGTTGGGCGGCGTGGTGCTGCCCATGAGATTGCTGGGGAGCAGACCGCCATAGTCCATGTTCATGTTGGCTACATCGAAGTACTGAAATGTGGCTGATTCACCTTCGAGCATGGAGGCCCGGTCGAAAACCCAAACGCCTGCGCCGGCCCAACCGTTGTTGCCGAACTGGTTGGCAGACATGTAGTAACCATCGGGCCAGACGCCGAATTTAGGATAGTCGTTCATTTTGGTGTCGTGCACCTTGAATCCATATAACCACCAATCGTTGGGATTATTGGTGGGATTGTCTTGCTTAGACACCGCGAAGCATTGGTAGTAAGGAGGATCTGGCAGTGCAAATTGGGTGAGAATCCAACGATTGGCCAGCTGATCATAGAAAACAACTGGGTCTCCATGGGCTTGATCATGACAGACATTGCCGTTGGGCCACAGATTTTCCAGACCAAAATTGTATAGCTGTTGGCCGGCTTTGTTCCACACGCGCACCTGCGCTCCACCAGCCGAATTAACAATCTGGACGTAGTGGTTGTGTCCTACCTGACCGTTGGTGTCGGGCGGAAGGACGCCGGTGGAAGAGATGCCTTCCCAATTGGTGATGGTGTCAGGCATTTGGGCGGCAGGATGACTATTCTGTAGAGAATCCTGGAAATCTTCCAACTGCAACGCCTGTCGGCGTGGCAAGGGCATTACATCTCGAACCAGAACCGGCCCTTCGCCTTGGATAGCGGTAACTTCAGGGGCTGGGGGCAGGCCAGTAGTGTCTACAGGGCTGGCGAGCTCGCCAACATAAGGGTTTGACAGAACCGGGGCGCCGCCTCCTTGCGCCTGGCTTTGGGTGGCGTTCAGGGAAAGAAATGCTGCTGTTAGTAGAAACAAAAGGAGTAGCGTCGCTTTAATGTGGTTCGATTTCGGCCGCAGGCGACCGCGAGACATCGAGGCAGACTTGTGTAAATACTTCATGGGAACCTCTATAGAAGTTGTGGTGGGGTGATGTGCTCGATGGAGAAATGGGTTGATTGTTCGGGTAAAGATGGGGCACGGAGTCAACTTGGCTCCGGGCCTCATCTGCAAGGTAAGAGCGTGTGTGTTATTGGGTCGTGTAGGTGATGTGCAGCAATGGCGCTGCAGAGGCGTCGCCCTCGTATGATTCAGCTACCCGATGACCCGTGCCATCAATTGAGAAGACCATGCTAGAGCCGGTGGACCACCCTGCGCGATTCACAATCTCCTGCACAATGTTTTTGATGTCTGGAGATTGATATTGCGCTCCTACCTGAGTCCAGGCTGCAATCGGCCAGGAAACAGATGCGTCGGTCTTGGGACGGCTGGCGAGGTCGTAGAACCCCCAGCTGTTGAATGGAGCGGCATTGTCTGAATCCTCGCCATAGATGGTGACATTGGTGGTCTGCGAGTCTGTTTCATCGGCAACGAATACCAGATAGGCCGAGGTGATGGTAGCTCCTTGTGGAATCTGGATGTTCTGGAATCGCAAACCCACTGTCTGAGCATTCGAGCTGTCGAAAAATTCGTTAGCGGATAGCATATGCGCAGTGGGGAACATCACGTTCATGAAGTCGAAGAAGTCTGCATCGCCGAATTCGAGATCGCTGCTGTTTGTCTTCAGGAAGCCATCGAAGTTGGTCTCTTCGACATCATCATTGCCGGTCTGAATGCGTACATCTATGACGCCGTAGCCAGGAGGAGGAGTTGGGGTAGGCGTAGGTGGCACGCTGGTGGGCGTGGCTGTGGGCGGCACGCTGGTGGGCGTGGCTGTGGGCGGCACGCTGGTGGGCGTGGCCGTGGGCGGCACGCTGGTGGGCGTGGCCGTGGGCGGCACGCTGGTGGGCGTGGCTGTGGGCGGCACGCTGGTGGGCGTGGCTGTGGGCGGCACACTGGTGGGTGTGGCCGTGGGCGGCACGCTGGTGGGCGTGGCCGTGGGCGGCACGCTGGTGGGCGTAGCCGTGGGTGAAGAGGGTGAATAGGTGTAGGTGTCCACTGTTGTGCCACTACGGTTGATGAACTTGTAAGTGATACTGGAGTCACCGACTTCTACAAGCATGGCTCCAAAATCACCGTTGTAGCGGGCCTTGCTCTGCGGAAGTACGGTGTCGAATCCGTAGATGTGGTTACCGCCCAAGCCATTGACGAAATAGGGAATGCTTCCGATCTGCAAACGTTCGTAGTCATGATCATGCCCATTGATGACTGCGTCCGCCCCCCATGCCTCGAAGGGCCATTGCATGTTTGAATTGGAGCCATGTGGGCCACTGGAGTAAGCCGCGTGATGGAAGACTACGAGATTCCATTTAGAGTTCGACTTGGCCAGTTGTTCTTTCAGCCATTTGGCTTGCTTTGAATCGCTACTTGTGCCATCGGGTTCGTTGTACGAGTTGATGACGTAGAAGTGGACAGAGCCCCAAACGAAGTCGTAGTAGCGTTCGTTGCCTGAACTGTTGGTGAAATCTGATCCTGGCAGCGTGAAGTAGTTCACGAATTCATTGACGCTGTCGTGGTTGCCAATGGCTGGAAAGAAAGCGTTTTTAGAGGCGTTCCCGCCATCGCAATATTGACCATTGTCAACTTCCTTAAGAAAGTCGCAGTAGAACTGACCAACTGCTTCATCGTATGTGTTATCACCAGCGTATTCGTTATCTCCTGTGGTGACGATAAAAGCGGGGTTCCAACCTTTGACTAAATCGGCTACATCGGCAGAGCCCTGGGTTGCGCCTCCAAAATCGCCGATGATGGCAAATCGAAACGTATTGCCATTTTGTGTTGGTGGTCCAGCCGCAGCATGCCAGGGTGTTGCTACGGCTACCAACGATAGGAAAAGTAGCAAAAGCAGTGCAACGCTTAACACTCGTCTTTTGCGTTTTCTGATCATCGTGGTGACTTGAGAAGATGAGGTGTAAGACATTGTATGTTCTCCTTGTGAGGCGCGGAGTGTTTCGTGGGGAATCTAGTTGACGCGAACAAACATGGCCGAATTAATTACCGGCAGTTCGCGTCGGTGTGCGAGCAAAGTTTTGGAGAGGAATTGGCGAGAGATTGTGAGCTGAAAACTCAGACGAATTCTAACCGTCTCGAGTTAATCTGAGATGTAGATGCGTGCGCCTCACAATGTCACTATACAAGTAAAAGTGTTGCTTTGCTTGACCAGAAAGCAACGTTTCTTTAACGTTTATATGATGAACACCCTCTGAAACACTATGCAAAAGCATAAAAACCTACGAAAAACTCAATTGTCCAACCACTGCAACGCATCTCCCAGCCCCACAACTTCACCAACCACAATCACAGCAGGACTTTCCACTTTCTCTCGCATCACCGTCTCGGGCAGCTCGGCCAATGTAGCCCGCACGACTCGCTGGCGGGGCGTGGTTGCCCATTCGATGACCGCCGCAGGCGTATTGCCAGGTCTGCCTGCCTCCAACAACTCTTCCACAATCTCCCTAATGCGGGTGATGCCCATGAGGATGACCAGGGTGGGGATGTTGGAAAACACGCGCCAGTCTGTCTGCATGGGCGGCAAATTGGCGGCATGATGCCCGGTAATGACGGCAAATGAGCGGGCAATGCCACGATGGGTGACGGGAATGCCCGCATAGGCAGGTGCAGCCACTGCAGAGCTCACGCCCGGCACGACCTCGAAGGGCACGCCCGCTTGGGCCAGAGCCAGGGCTTCTTCGCCCCCGCGGCCAAATACGAAAGGATCACCCCCCTTGAGCCGCACGACAAGCTTGTCCTGTCGGGCAAAATCGATGAGCATACGCTGAATATCCTCCTGTTGCACCGCGTGTTTGCCCATTTTCTTACCCACATAAACACGGATGGCATGAGGCGGCAGCTCTTCCAGCAGCTCGGGGGCAATTAGCCGGTCATAGAGGATGACGTCGGCCTGGCGCAGGATGTTGAGTCCGCGCACCGTGATGAGATCTGCACGGCCTGGTCCTGCGCCGATGAGATAAACAGTTCCGGGCATAGGGGGCATGATCTTCATTATTTCAGCCACCGGGCAATCGCGTCGCGGATGGCCGAAGCCCGGGCCGGGGCCTGGCCTTCGGTCCCCACGCTGACGACAACCCCCTGAGTCCGGTGCACTGCAGGCACATGAAAATCGCCCAAGCGCGCGTTGTCGGCCACATTGCACCATGCGCCCGCGGCCGCGGCATCCTGGGCGATGCGCGCATTCAGGCCCGCGTCATCGGTGGCGGCAAAAACCAATCGCACCCCCTGCACATCCTCGGGCCGATAGGCGCGCGCTTGCCAGGTCAACCGGCCCGACACAGCCCACCTCTGCAACTGGACAGTGGCTTCGGGGCTGATGAGTATAGGCCTGGCATCCGCGGCCAACAACCACCGCACCTTGCGCTCGCCCACCGCACCACCTCCCACCACCACAATCCGACTTTCGGCCAGATGCGTGAGATGTACGGGATAAGTAACGCCCGCAGCCAGAGAAGATGGGCGGGATGACGACTTTAGCGGATTCCGCAGCAGCATCAGAGAAAGATAGGTGCGCTTTTCGGACGGCAGTTGCGTCAGATCTCGCCCCTGCACGATGCGCTCGCCCTCCAATCCCAACCGTTCCACATACACTGCATCCTCCAACAAATCCAGTTCCGCCAGCATCTCCACCAACCAGGGAAAAGCTGGGCCCGCCTTCATAATCGCCACACGCCCAAACTGACGCAACACACGCATCAACCCTGTGCGCGAGCGCTCTCGCAGGCCCGGCAGAATGGCCAGCCGCTCCGCTCCTGAGACCAGAGGCGTCTCCGTGGCCGCGGCCGCGGCGCTGATTGCCGTCACCCCAGGCACGATGCGTTGTTCGATCTCCGGTGCGATCGTTCGCAAATGCGCGGCAATGGGCGTGAAGGTGCCGTAGAGCATAGGATCGCCCAGGATGATGTAGGCGCCCCGTCGGTCGGGCGCAAGTTCTCGGGCGATGGTTTGCGCCGCGGCCAGCCGCGCGGCCCCCAAAACCTCTTCATCCTGCACCATGGGCGTGAGGATGGGAACGATGCGCTGGTCGGGGCGCAGCCAGGGCTGAATAATGCTTTGGGCGATGCTTGATTTGCCCGCCGCGGCAATGGGCGCAAAGATGACATCCGCGGCTTGCAGCGCGTGCAGCCCCTTGACGGTGATAAGCTCAGCATCGCCCGGTCCCACGCCGATGATGGTGAGACTGGGAGTTGGTAACAGATCAGGATGGGAGTCTAAAGACATTATCGTAGTCATTGCAGAGAATTTCTGAGGCTAATGGGTGGCTTTCCAGATAATCATGAAGACAGGGTTGAGGGGCTGGAGACGAGTTTTGTCTAGCAAGGGAATGCCGCGGCTGATTTGGATGTGGAGGAGGCGGGCGTCAGGAAGCAGCGCCATCACAGGCGGTACGCTTTCGATGGTGGCAAGGTTGACGACAATCCGGCCTCCCGGCCGCAGTCGTCGCTTCACGACCTCAATGATTTCAAACATGTGTCCGCCGCTGCCGCCAATGAAAACCGCGTCGGGATCAGGCCATTGGCCCAACATATCGGGCGCCGAGCCCTGGCTAAAATGGTAGTTGGGCGCAGGAAACCGGCGTAGATTTTCCTGAATGATGGGGACGAGCCCCGCTCGTTTCTCCACCGCATACACCTGACCAGCAGGCTGCATCCGTGCGGCCTCGATGCCCACCGCACCGCTGCCCGCGCCGATATCCCACAACACTTGCCCGGGCTCCAAAGCCAACTCGGCCAGGGCCAGCA
>Ga0256914_1002071_pt1 | contig 17085 bp, 20 predicted proteins | sample HulkmetaG_FD_191571 | JGI IMG/M metagenome (GOLD analysis project Ga0256914, IMG submission 191571) | Hydrothermal chimney microbial communities from Main Endeavour vent field at the Juan de Fuca Ridge, Pacific Ocean - Hulk | ecosystem: Environmental > Aquatic > Marine > Hydrothermal vents ... | reverse complement strand
GGACGAGGGGAGAGTGATATTCAAGGGGGAGGACATAACTGGAAAGCCACCGCACATCATCACTAGGAAGGGCATAGCCAAGACCCATCAGATAGTGAAGCCATTCAACGACATGACGGTACTGGAAAATGCCATGGTTGGAGCGCTCTTCGGGAAGAGGGCCCGTCAGATAACTATAGGTGAGGCGAAAGAGATCGCTTACCAATCCTTGGAGCTCGTGGGACTGGCGGATAAGGCTGAGGAGTTCGCGGTCAAGCTTACGCTCAGGCAGAAGAAGATGCTGGAGCTGGCTAGGGCTCTCTCTGCAGAGCCGGAGCTCCTTCTGTTGGATGAAGTGCTCGCCGGGCTAAATCCAAAGGAGATAGAGGAAGCCCTTGAGATCATCAAAAAGGTAAAGGAGGAGAGAGACCTGAGCATCATAATGATAGAGCACGTGATGCATGCGGTGATGAACATAGCCGACAGGATAGTGGTGCTGCACTTCGGCTGGAAGATAGCTGAGGGGACCCCTGAGGAAGTGGCCAATAACCCCGAGGTGATAACCGCCTACCTAGGAGATCCTAGGTACGCGCTGAGGTTCGTTAAGAGGAAGGGAGGTGAGGGAGATGGCTCTTCTTGAGCTGAAGAACATAGATGCTGGGTACGGGGAGACTCAAGTTCTCTGGAACATCAACTTGCAGGCTGATGAGGGCATGATAACAGTCATGCTGGGGAGCAATGGCGCCGGGAAGACCACCACGCTGAGGGTCACCAGCGGCATCCTCCAACCGTGGAAAGGTCAGATCGCGCTGGGAGGTGAGGATGTAACCAAACTCCCGGCACACAAGAGGGTTGAGCTGGGAATAGTGATGGTCCCTGAGGGGAGGAGGCTCTGGCCCGAGCTCACTGTCTTCGAGAACCTCGAGCTGGGCGCCTACACGAAGAGAGCTAGAGATAAGTTTGACAGCAGCTTGGATCTGGTGTACAGTCTGTTTCCGAGGTTGAGAGAGAGAAGAAACCAGCTAGCCGGGACTTTGAGCGGCGGAGAGCAGCAGATGCTCGCTATCGGCAGGGCCCTGATGGCCGTTCCCAAGATACTGCTCATGGATGAGCCCTCCCTAGGTCTGGCGCCGAAGCTAGTCGGTGAGATAATGAACGTGGTTAGGAGACTCAGGGATGACGAGAAGCTCACGGTGTTCTTGGTCGAGCAAAATGTGCACATGTCGCTCGAAATAGCGGACTACGGTTACGTGATAGAGCAGGGGAGGATAGTCCTATCCGGTCCCAAGGATGAGTTGGAGGGTAGTGAGAGGATAAAGAAGGCCTATCTGGGCCTTTAAATCCCAATTTTTATCGAGTTATCTGTTAAATCTTCTAGGGCATCCTTATTCTGGATGAGACTCGTCAGCTTCTGGGGAAAGGGTGGCGCGGGTAAGACCACATGCTCGGCTTCCTTGGCAGCGGGGCTATCCGAGGAGGGAATGGACATCCTCCTACTGACGACGGATCCAACTCCGACCCTCTCCGATGTGCTGAGGTTTCCCCTAGGGCCTAAGCCCGCTAAGGTCAACGGCTTCAGGGGATTGTGGGCTGCGGAACTGAGTGAGAGTGCGGTAATTGAGATGTGGAAGGACAGGTTTGGAGATGAGGTGTACGAGGTAGCTTCCTCTTTCCTGCCAGTGGAGAGGGACTTCATAGATTACGTAGCTAGAGCTCCTGGAGTAGCTGATCAGTTCATGCTTTACCTCCTGTATGAGTATTGGAGGGCAGGGGGCTATGATCTTATAGTATGGGACACACCCGCATCCAGTGGGAGTATCAGGTTACTGAGGATAGAGGAAGAGTTCTACTCCCACATGAACGACGCTATACGGATGTATTTGAGGTTGAAAGGGTTCTTAGAGAAGATAAGGAGGGGTAAGAGGGACCCTCTAGAACTGATAGAGGAGTGGAGGTCGCTGGCTAGGGGGATAATGGACTTGCTCACCAGCGACTTTCATCACCTGATCCTAGTGGCTATTCCTGAGAGGATCTCCTACCTCTTGACGCTGAGAATGAGGGATGAATTGGAGGTAATGGGCATAAGTGTTCGGGCACTGATTGTGAACAGATTGTTCAGGGGTTGCGGATGTGAGAAACTGAGCAGGATGATCGAGATCCACGCGAAGGTACTGGAAGAGTTTAAGGCATCTTTCAACCATGTAAGGGTGATAGAGAACGTCGACTATGAGCCGGTAGGTAAGGAGGGTTTGTTGAAGTTCTACGAGTATCTGAGGGAATTAATATGAAGGACAAGGCCTATCTGGTATGGAGCCTGCTTGTCCTAGCTTTATCGTACACAGTACCGTATCTCATCCTCAGAGAATGCAGGGATCTCTCACTGTACGCCTTCTGGCTCGTTCTCACGCTGATCCACTTTGCTGTCACCCTGATCTACCTGAAGGGGGGTGTCCCATGGAGGAGCTGACCGCCGCTGTGATTACCCTGGCGCTTTATCTGCTGGTGGGGACGATAATCGCCCTCCTATCTAGAAGGGTGGGAATCAAGACCACGAGCGATTACTACGTGGCGGGCCACAGGCTAGGTGGCATACTGGCTGCCATCTCCTATGCGGCCACCACGTATTCCGCCTTCATGATGGTGGGGCTTGTTGGGCTCACGTACGCCACCGGCGTGGGGGCCTTTGGATTTGAGATAACCTACCTATTATCCACGATATTCCTCCTAAGCTATGTCGCGCCAAAGGTCTGGAAGTTAGCCAAAGAGAGAAACTGGGTGAGCCCAGCCGAAATGATCTCCGATCTTTACGGGTTGAAACCGCTTTCTCTCATCGTGGCTGCCATGTATCTCCTAGCTCTAATACCATACGCCTCAGCTCAGCTCATAGCTGTCGGTAGAATGGTCGAAGGGATGGCCCCCGGCCTCTACTGGCTCGGTATCGTGCTGGGAGTGGTTGCCGCCCTGATATGGACCGGACTGTCCGGAATGTGGAGCCTCGCCTCTACCGACCTGTACCAAGGCTTGTGGATGATACTGGCAGCTATCGGCTTCATAACTTGGCTCTTCCTTTGGGGCGGGCCGGATATTGCTAGTGGCACTGTGAGAATGGCTGAGAAGGGTCTCTTAGGTATGAAGTGGTCTCCTCTTGTCTTCGTGTCCTACTCCATACCTTGGGCGTTCTTTGCGGTGACCAATCCCCAAGTGGTCCAGAAGCTGTACACGCCGAAGGATGAGAGAGCCTTGAGGAGGCTCATCACACTGTTCACCCTGTTTGGCCTCTCCTACACGGTCATAGTTACGGTAATAGGGCTTGCAAGCAGGGCCCTCACAGAAGCAGGGCGCATTCCCGCCATCAAGGTAGGAGATCAGGTTACTCCCATCTTGCTAAGTTACGCCCCCCTTCCCTTGGCTGTCTTCGTTTTCACCTCCATAGTGGCGGCTGCGATGACCACCATGGACGCGATAGTCCTAGCCCTCTCCTCCACTGCCTCTAGGGATGTGTACCAGCGCTTTCTTGGGGGAGATGACAGGACGGCGATAAACTTGGGGAGGATCTCCATCCTAATCCTGCTGCTCCTTCTGAGCTACGTGGCCTACCTGAAGATAGGTTTCATAGTGGATCTGTCCGTGCTCGCGTCGGCGCTGCTGCTCCCGCTGGCTCCAGTCACCCTGATTGGGTGGTTCTATGGTAGGAGAGGTAAAGTCATGGGATACGCTGCGATAGCGTCCCTCGCATCCGGATTCTCGATAGGGCTGTACTGGGCTCTGGTGCATGGGGCGAGAAAGTCTCTGGTCACCCCGATTTTCGGGCTCCCGTCCACCCTGTTCATCCTCGTAGTATCTACCCTAATAATGTTAATTCCCCTCGCGAGGAGGTGACTCGATGTCAGGCGTGAAGCCCGGCCTCACTGGTGAGTTCACGTATTTAGTTGAGGAAAGCATGGCTGCGCGCCACCTAGGGATCGGGGTCCTCTCTACCCCTAGCATGATAGCCCTCATGGAGATCTCATCCCACAGGACGGTGGAACCATACTTGGACGAGGGTTATACAACCGTGGGCACCTACGTCTGCGTTTACCATAGGGCACCAGCTCCGGTGGGTGACGAGGTCAGGGTGAAGGCGACGCTGGTAGACATGGATGGGAGGAAGCTGGTTTTCAGGGTCGAGGCTTACTGGAGGGGAAAGCTCATAGGCGAGGGAGAGCATTACCGCTTCATAGTGAATGAGGAGAGGTTTGCTTCCAAGCTGAAGGAGGAGTTGGGTTGATCGAGGGCGTGGATGGGAAGACCATACTGAAGAAGCTGGAGAAGGCCTTGGACTTCAGGGAGGAGGAGTTCGTCTCCCTCATGGCGAGCAAATCCAAGAATCCTTTCGAAGTTCTAGTCACCACCATAGTCTCCCAGAACACCAACGATAGAAATACTGCGAAGGCAATGAAGAGGTTGAAGGAGGTCATAGGCAGAGTGGATCCAGAGAAGATAGAAAAGTTGAGTCTGAAGGAGTTGGAGGAGGCACTGAGGCCGGCAGGCCTCTACAGGCAGAAAGCGAGGGTCATCAAGAAGGTGGCCTCCCTTTTGGGCGGGGGGAGGCTCAATCTAATACTCGAGAAGGATCTAGAGGAGGCTAGGAGGGAGCTCATTAGCCTGCCGGGAGTGGGGCCCAAGACCGCCGATGTGCTGCTGAGCGTGACAGGGAGGAGCACCATAGCTGTGGACAGGCACATCACTAGGGTAGCTGTCAGGCTGGGCCTCTCGGAGAGCGACAACTATGAGGAGATAAGGAGGTCTTTGATGGAGTTATTTGATCCAAATGACTATTTGAAGGCCCATCTCCTCTTGATAAAGTTGGGAAGGGTATATTGTCGGCCAAAGAATCCCAGATGTGATGAATGTCCCCTCAGGGATGTGTGCGAATATGCTAGGAGTAACGCTTGATTCACATCCTCTCCAACCTAGGCACGCCGATGAGATCAAGCGATTTCCCCAAAACACCTCTCACTCCCATGACGAGCCATATCCTCGCTTCCCTTATTCCATCAGGAGCATTGATAACAGGATGAGTCTCATAGAACTTGTTGAACACCGAAGCGACTTCGTTGGCGTACTGGGAGATGAGATCCGGTCTGAGGAGCTGATAGGCGCTCTTCACCTTATCCGGGAACTCTGCAAGCATGTAAACTAGAGATACTTCCAAATCAGATGACAGCTTGGATGGATCAAAGGATTCAGGTATCTTCCCTGCCTTCTTCAGGATATTATGGGCTCTAGTATAGGAGTACTGGACGAAGGGCCCGCTGTTCGTCTCGAAGTCGAGGACCCTCTCCCATCGGAACTGAACCACTTTGGTCGGAGAGACATTTATCAGAGCGTACTTGAGGGCGCCGACGGCCACCTTCTCAGCTATCTCCTCTATCTCCGGATCCCTGCCCATACCCCTATCCTCGAGTATCCTCATTACCTTGGCCCTCGCCTCGTCTAAGAGATCGTCCAGCGTTATGTAGAGGGCCCTCCTCCCTGACATTCTGACTCCAACCAGATTGACCATCTCGTAGGCGAAGTGTACGAGGAAATCTGGGTCGTATCCCATGAGGGCGAGGCTCGCCCTCACCTCCTTCTGCTCCAAGGTCTGCTCTGTGGCGATCACATTATAACACCTCGCGACATCCGTGGCCTCCACCTTGAAGAGCGAGTAAGCCACATCCGTTCCCGTGTACAGCCATGTGCCGTCGGATCTAGTGAGGTAGAACCTCGAAGGGACTACTTCCTCGAGCCTGTCTTCGTCCTGCAACTTCCTTACTTCCTCCTCCGTCAATCCGAATATCCTCCTGACATCCTCCCTCTCCCTAATCGCCTTACCGAGATCAACGTAGATCGCTTCGCCGTCCCTACCCAAGTAGCCAGAAGATTCAAGTTTCTCGAGAGATTTTCTCACCCAGCTCTCCCATATGAGTTCGCTCTCCCAGTCGAACTGATCGTAGGTGATGCCCATCCTGCTAAGGGTCTGGAGGAACCCGTTGAGGACGGATTCCGCTACTTCCCTGAAGACCTCCTTAGCCTCGGGATCTCCGGACTGGTACCTCTTCAGGAGATCCATTACGTAGCCATCGTCGAGCTCGGTCAGTCCCCCGGCTATCTCGGGGTCTTGGGCTCTGACCCTCTCTATGGTTTCCTCCCACTCCTTCACATCTCCTTCCTCGGATTCGCCCCTCTCGATCCTGCCTATCTCGAGGATGGCGTTGGCCATCGCGTATATCAGACCGAACCAGTGATCTGGTTTCCCCTTGGGCCTGAGGTGCCTTATCTTGGACCTGCCAGCAGCGAGTATCGCGACTTGGAGGTTACAGTCGTTCACCAAGAAGTGCCTCCTGACATCCCAGCCGAGGTAGTCGAGTATCCTAGCGAAGGAGTCCCCTATTATCGCGTTCCTCCCGCTGCCAACGTGGAGGGGGTGTACGGGGTTGACGCTAGTGTGCTCCACCATCAACTTCTCTCCCTTCCTCTCCCCCCTGCCCAGCTCCTCCCTAGATGCCAAGGAGAGGATGTCCACGAAGAGGGTTTCCCTAGAGATCTTCACGTTGAGATAGCCAGCCTCCACCCTCACCTCCTTCACATAGGGTATGCTGGATGGATCGATCCTCTCGGCCACCAAGAGAGCCGATTCATCTGGTTTCCTCCTCAGATGCCTGGCTAACTTGAATCCAACCGGTAGGCCGTAGACATCCACTTCTTTCGGAGATCGAGCCACTTGCAGGGGAGAGAAGGACTCCCCGACCCCCATCTCCGAGAGGGCTTTATTCACTTCCTCAGCTAGAGCGGATTTCATGGAGCCGAGCGGGTCCGTGGTCATCCCTTTATCTTTAGGTCCGTTATTTAAAACGGTGGTGAGGGATCCGGTTAACGCGCTTCCAAGAGATACTGATCAAAGCCCTAGAAAGCATTCCTTCGGGCAGGATATCCTCATTTAGGGATATAGCGATGGCCTTAGGAGATGTCAGAGCCGCGCTTGCCGTGAGAAATGAGTGCCTAAGGCTCTCAAACCTCACGCCTCACATTCCTTGGTGGAGGGCCGTGTCATCCGATGGGAAACCACTTCCCGGAGCTCTGGAGAGGATTGAAGAGGAGGGTGGACTGGAGGACCTCAGAAAGAGGAAGTTCTTCCGAGATATCAGGGCATGGCCTATCTTCCGGCTGATGGCAGAGGCACAGAGGAGGTTCTCCTCTGAGCTAAACCTGAGACCTTTAAGGGAGGTGGAAGTGGCTGCCGGCGTTGACGTTAGTTACGGGGGAGACGAGGCTGTTGCGGCCTGCGTCTCAGTCGATTCCAGATTGGAGGTCATCGAGGTTGTCTATGAGAGGTTCGTGCCCCAAGTACCTTACGTGCCGACCTATTTGGCCTTCAGGGAGTTGAGGGGTATGCTTCCCTCAGCCCTCAGGTGCGATTTTGACGTCATATTCGTGGACGGACACGGTCTTTCCCACCCAAGGATGCTGGGAGAGGCTTCACACCTAGGACTGCTCTTGGGAAGGCCTTCCATAGGGGTTGCCAAGTCGAAGCTTGTGGGGAGGTTGGAGGGAAGTCGTATTATCCTCCAAGGGAAGGAGGTGGGTGCCGTCGTGGGAAGGGGGTTCGTCTCCCCCGGCCATCTAGTGGACTTGGAAAGCAGTATAGAGATCTCTAGGAAGTTCTGGAGGGAAGGAAAGCAGCCCCTCCCCCTTATAATGGCCCACAGGCTTTCCAAAGGTGCTATACGGGGATCCTGATTTCATGCGATTTACCGGCCTGCAGATCCACTCTCATGACGGAGTCCCTGCCTTCGGGGTTTATCACCGTGAGCTGAAGGTCCTTCACATCGCTGTAGGGCATTATCTTCCCCTCCAAGTATTTCCTATCGTACCTGAAGGAGCCCTTCACATCACTCACCGCTCTGAACCTTTCGACCAATGAGCTGGGCGGAGCTACCCATATCCCCCTCTCATGGGCGTTCCTGAGAAGGGATAGAGTTGATAGTTCATCTAGCGCATCAACTGCCACCATGCATCCCCACTTTGCCACGAAATCCGCTGCTCTAGCTGCAGATTCCCTGTCTGACACCCTTCCTACCAGTGGAATGTTCCAGACCAGACCATTGGGTTTGAAAGGACAACCGATACCGAGAGGGAACCCGAAATCCCCGACAATTTCACCCGCTAGGACATACCCCGCTTCGACGTAGGCTGCCGACTTCCAAGCATCCATCAAGGTCGAGGCAATACCCTTGAACCTCACACCTATTCCTCCCCTCTTGATCACGGTGGCAACCTCCTCGTACTCCTCAGCCATGGACATGTGATCTATGGAGGCCCTGACTGAGGCCAGAAGGCCCACCTCGTGCCCACTCTCCTCCATGGATACGAGCATCTCTCTGATCTTCGTCGGAGTGTAGTCCTCGCCCCTTCCAACGAAGAACGTGAGATCCTCTGTTCTCCTGACTAACCTCTCTATCCAGGACTCCGTCCTTCTGAGTAGTCTTCTCAGATCCAGTCTCAAGCCAGAACGCCCCATCCTGTATACTGGGATGGAGATGGACATGCCACCCTTATAGCCCGATGGGGGGATCCGCTTCATTATGAGCGGGAGTCTCTCCCTCTTGTGAAGTAGGAGTATGGAGAACAGCAGGAACTTGGCATGTAGGTCAACTATGGGAGTGGACGCGGGAACCCCCCTCATCTCCTCTAGGACCTTGGGATTGAAGCGTCTGTCGCTAGTTCTTATCCTTTTCAGGCCTAGGGAGGACTCCGCTCCGTGGAGGAAGTAACTCACATTCCTGAAGAGGTCATATCCCAAAAGTAAATGTGAATCCTTGGAGTAAAGGGGGGCCTGTCTGAGCAATTGTTCGCCCTCGAGATCATACTTGGCTCCGAAATACGGTATCTTCACCCGATCCACAACCATGAAGCCCGCAGGCTCAGGCGGGGATTTTTTGATCTCGGTTTTATCCCCACCGTAGTAAGATAGGGCCGTCTCACCGATGAATATTGAGGGGATGGTCACTGGAACGAACTCTGTGGCCTCGGGGAATATGGCTACGGAATGCTTCAGAGGATCTGGTTCATCCACCTCCTCCCAGAACAGCCCTAGTGAGTTTAGAGTGTGCTTGACCGCATCCCTTACCTCTCTGTCCAAGGACCTAACAGCCGCAATGTTCGTTGGGACCACGCCCCCTATAGAACGGAGGTGGTGGGGCCGGTGGGACTTGAACCCACGTCCTACGGGTCTCCCCCTCAGTGCTCCAGTGACTGGAGCCCGCCGCCCTACCTTTCCAGGGCGTTCCCCCAATCATGGGGGGAGAGCCAGGCTGGGCCACGGCCCCCCAAATCCTCCCCCCTTTAAATCGAGGAAGTTATATAAATAGTTTGTCCGGTGTTAGCGATGAAATGCCACTACTGCCAGCGTGAAGGTACCATATTCGTGGAGAATTTGGGGGATTGGGTTTGCGAGGAGCACTTCGAGAGGTACTTCCTGAAAAGAGTTGACAGGGTATTAAGGAGGGTCAGGAAAGGTAGTTCGCTCCTGTTCGGGGTGTCAGGCGGGAAAGATTCCGTGGCCGCGCTGCACGCGTCCAGCCTGGTGGCCCCCAAATATCAGCTTAGGCTGGGGGCTGCGATAGTGTACACGGGCTTGGCTCCAGACTGCCTCGAGGTCTTCAAATCCCTCACCGAGGATTTGGGGATAGAGGGCATCGTGATAGATGTGAGGGAGTGGGGGATAAAGATCCCTCCGGATCCTAGGGCCGCTTGCTTCGTCTGTGGAGTGGTGAACAGATACCTGTTGAACAGGTATGCGGTGGAGAGGGGGTACGATTACGTGGCCACGGGTCACAACTTGGATGACATGGCTTACTTCGGGTTCAATAACCTGATCACCCATTCCCTAGACTACCTCTTCTACCAGTACGACTCCGTGACCCGGCCTATGCCTGAGTTCAAGATGGCCGGAAAGGTTAAGCCCCTGTTTTGGGTTAGTGACTCCGATGCCCTGAATTATGTTAGGATGAAGGGCCTCCCAACCTGCGTGACTAAATGCCCGTACGAGGGCAGGGATAAGCAGGCGGAAATCAAGCCCCTACTGAATCAAGTCAGGAGAAAGTGGCCACCCTCTCTAGTCAACTTCGTGAGTAGCCTGAGGGAGCTAGCCAAGATGGTAGAACCCCCACCCCGTAAGATTAATCTATGTGAGAGGTGCGGTTATCCGACATCGGGTAGGGTCTGCGCTTTCTGCAGATTGAAGGAGAGGCTTGAGAGGGAGGTAGCGTGATGAGACTCTTCGATGCTCATTGTCACTTGGAAGAGGAAGCCTTCGACGATGATAGGGAGGAGGTGATCAAGAGGGCGAGAGAGGCTGGATTAGTGGGCATCGTAACCTCGCCCATTTATCCCGATGATGCCGAGAAAGCCCTGAGGCTGTTCAGAGGTCACCAGATGGTGAGAATATCTATCGGACTGGACGTGGCTGAGTACGGCGATGAGGAGGAGGTGAGTGCCACTCTGGATTTGATAAGGTCGCATGCCGATGATATAGTGGCTGTGGGTGAAGTTGGACTTGATTACAGGATATTAAGGTCGGGCGGCCCTCCCAAGGAGAAACAGAAGGAGGTTTTCAGGCTCTTCATTAGGCTCGCCAAGGAATTGGACAAGCCCCTAGTCATTCACAGTTTATGGGCTCAAAGACCCGTTCTAAGGGTGTTGGATGAGGAAGGGGCTGAAAGGGTTGTACTGCATGCATTCGGGGGAACTCCAGAGGATGTTAAGTTCGCTGTGGAAAGGGGGTGGCTGGTCAGCGTCCCCACCAATGTGGTGAGGTCCAACAATGTACAGAAGGTGGTCAGAGCCACTCCTGTAGAATACATGGTATTGGAGTCCGACTCACCGGTGCTTGCCCCTAACCCCAAGGAGAGAAACGAGCCAGCGAACATCAGAGTTTCAGCCAAGTTCATAGCCGAGATGAAAGGGATCGGTGTGGATGATTTGGCCGAGATCACTACGGGAAACGCCATGAGGGTGTACGGTCTTGGGTAGGAGGAAAGGGCCCAGGGTACCTTACGACCTCATAGGCTCTAGGGAGACGGGAGCTGTGGCCATCATAGAGGTGCCTAACGGTATGGATCCTGAAGAGGCAGCTAGAGAGGTGATGAGGAGGCATCCTCACGTCAAGTCCGTGTTACTGAAGGCCGGGGCTAGGGAAGGAGAGTTCAGGGTGAGACCCTTGAGGCTCTTGGCTGGTAGCGAGAAGACGGAGGTCGTTCACAAGGAACACGGATACAGGATAAAGCTCGATCCCCGCAGGGTCTACTTCTCCCCAAGGGAGTCAACTGAGAGGCAAATTGTTGCAGAAAGTGTGAGGGATGGGGAGCTGGTGCTTGTTATGTTCGCCGGGGCGGGTCCCTACGCGATCGCCATTGCCAAGCGAAGGAGGGCCCAGGTGGTTGGTGTGGAATTGAACCCCGTAGCTGTCAGGTACTTTCAGGAGAATGTGCTCCTCAACAGAGTGGGCCACCTCGTCTTTCCCGTAGAGGGGGATGTGGCCTATGTCACGCCCGCGATGTACGGCAGATTCGATAGGGTAGTGATGCCCCTGCCAAAGGGAGCTTACGAGTTCATAAGTCACGCCCTCCGGGCGCTTAGAGGCGGGAGGGGGGTGATACACTTCTACTACTGGGGAGGTGAGGAGGCACTCTCCAAAGCTGAGGAGATGTTCAGGAAGGAGGCCTCCTCTCTCGGTTTGGAGGCCACCTCCGTGGGTTATCGGATTGTCTCCAGCTATGCCCCCAGAGTCTACAAGGTGCGTGTGGATTTTTTAGTGAGACCTTTAAATGTAGAGTGAAGTTTGAAAATTAGGTTTTTAGTCCAACCCTACTACCGATAGAGGGGATTCCAAATTGGCCGGGGATTTGCGAAAAGACGTCAAGGATCTTCTAAACGATCTCTCGCCGGAAATGAGGACCAGAGTCATCGATCATCTGGACAGACTAAACAAAACGTTTCCTCTGAACGATGGACCCCTCTACGAACTCATCTCATCGTTCAAGAAGAGTTTGGAGGCAGTGAACCACATCCCAAGCCTCCTTACCGACAAACTGACCGATCATTTCAGGATGAACAGGGATAGATTCGCCAGTCAGTTCCAGCAAGACGTCGAATTTCTCATCAAAGCAGGGGATATCAAGGAATTGGATGACGCCGAGGTGAGATTGCTCACTCAGGCAGCCAAAGACTCCATGGAGGCCATGTTCTCCTCGCTGATAGATGCGATGAGTAAAGTTCTGAACGATTATCTCAGGTGGGCTCCTAAGGCACTTGGTCCCTCCACCGGGAACGGAGTTGCGGAGAAGACCCTAGATATGTTCGCCACCCTCATGTACCAGCTGGCGTTGGCCAAGGCTGAGAAAGACCTGTGCAGGGAGGAGGTCGAGTCCCTCAGGAACATGGTGATACCGAAGGCGACTGGGAGATACAAGGTGCTTGAAGTTCTTGAAAAGGCCACCGAGCCCATGAGAACAATAGCTATAGCCTCGGAGCTCGGGCTGGCTGAGGTGACGGTGAGGAGGTACATAAAAGACTTGGAGAGGGAGGGCCTCGTTGAGAGGGTCGGCAACGGCAAGCCCTACAAGTATGTCCTGAGGGATAGGAATTGGAGGAAGAAGCTGGTGGTGGATCGCAGGAAGAAAGGGAAATAATCGTCCTAGTCTCACCTATATGCGAACCTTCCTTGGAGGCCGCTCGCCGGGTAAAGGAGTGGGCTCGTCGGAGGGGCCTAAAGGTCAGGGAGATCTCGGCCTTGGAGCCCGAGGGGCAGAGCTACATACTGGAGCTGGGTATAAAGAAGGTCCCAGCCCTCATAATAGGGAGGAAGCTCGTCTCTGAAGGAGAAGTGAGGCTTTCAGAGGTTTCCTGATGCGCACCGAAGTTCTTGTGGTTGGAGGGGGTATATCGGGCTCCACACTCGCCTATCTGCTGTCGAGAAAGGGTTTCTCCGTGACCTTAGTTGACAGGAGGAGGATCATCGGACACCCCCACCACTGCTCCGGTATCTTAGGACCCGACGCTCTGGATGAGCTAGCGCTGTTCTCCGATGAATGGGTAGTCGGCGAGGTAAACTGGGCGACATTCCTATCCCCGGGAGGTTTTGGGTTAGAGGTACGTGGGCGTTTAGCAACGGTCGTTGACAGGGCGCGGATGGACAAGGAGACTTGGGAGGCGGCGCTCTCCGAGGGAGCTAAGGGTTTCCTCTCCACCGGGTTTAAGGGGTTAAGATCGAGGAACGAGGCTCTGGTAGGTGACATGGTTGTCGAGTATGATCTGCTGGTGGGGGCGGATGGGTCTCTCTCCTCTGTAGCAAACGAGCTTGGCTTTCCACCCATGGAATTTGAGATAGGGATCCATAAGGTCGTGGAGGGTAGAGAGATCGACGGTTACAGTGTGAGGGTGAGGGAGGGTAGTAAGTTCAGTTGGGTCCAGCCTTGGAAGGGGGGCAGGAAGGTTGGGGCTCTGGGAAGAATCGGTGATCCGCTGCTCTCATGGATCGAGGGGATGACGATGGATCCAGCGATCGGCTATGAGGGAGGGGTGATCCCTATAGGTCCCAGGAGAAGATTCTGGATGGGCAATGTGGCGCTGGTGGGGGATGCGGCCGGCCAGGTGAAACCCATTAGCAGGGGAGGCGTCCTCCTCGCAGTTCGAGGAGCCAAGTACCTGGCTAGCTGTCTGGAGGACTTGGATGACCTGAAAGGTTCTCTGAAGTGCTACGAGTCGAAGTGGTGGCAGCGTAACAGACGTGAGATCTCCTTGGGATGGGCCGTGAGGAAATACTTGGAATCTCTCGATAATCAGCAGATCGACCGACTTTTTGCCCTGATTCGGGAGGGGGATCTCCTAGAGGATTTCCACGTGGATAGGCAGTCGGCGCCACTCAAAATCGGCCGTTTACCTAAAATTCTTAAATTAGCCTCCCTGAGTATAGGATCAGCTGCATCGGCCCTCGCCGAGGCATTGAAGTACGTGGTACGGTGATCGAAAAGATGATGGAAACCATGGCCGGAGTTCTGCTGGGCATCGGTGTTGCCCTCTTCTCATTCATCCTCTTCAAGATGTACTCAAGTGTCCCAGAGGTAACCTCAGCCCTGATCTCAATTAATTTAGGGCTCTACGCCATGACATCGCCCAATATTTTCGAGGCGAACAGGTACGTGTTGCTCTACTTCGGCAGCTCGGGGCTCTATTTGATGCACGGCAGGTACTACACTCTGATCACATCCATGTTCCTTCACGCCAACCTACTCCACCTAGGGCTGAACATGTATGCCCTCTACATATTGGGCAAGGTGGTCGAGCTATCCTTGGGCAAGGTCAAGTATCTTCTCATGTACTTCATCTCGGGGGTGGTCGGGAACCTCCTATCAGCCTTCCTTGATCCTCGCACGGTGGGTGTGGGGGCCTCAGGTGCCATAATGGGTCTCTTAGGATACATGGTCGCCATGGAGTACAGGGTAACTGGGAAGCTGAGCTCATCCACCATATTCATCGCCCTCTTCGTGATTTTCGGCGGTTTCTCGGCCAATGTAGACGTCCTGGCACACGCAGGTGGCTTCATCGTGGGATTGATCTGGGGTTTGAGTAGGAGGTTCAGACCTGCTTACACCGTCAGCTACGATCTCTATTACTGACGTAATAAGGGGAAATAACAGGCACTAGCACCCCATTTTAAGATCTCGGATTGATGAACTCCCGGGTGGAGAATGTTCAAGGTTAGGGAGGTAAAGAGGGTTAACGACGTCAGCTGGGAACCCGGGCTGAGGCTAGTTCACCTGAGGGATGATCAGAGATGGCCTGAGCAGTTCTATTCGGAGGAAGGTTATCATGTGGAAGTTAAAGCCCCGATGTCTTATCACAAGGGTAGTTGGATCACTCCCCGAGGCATTTATGCCATGATCGATTACGAGATCACCCTGAAGGGAAGGAAGATAAAGGTCAGGAGGGTCGTTCACGAGAGTGATCCCTACTTCCTGAAGGTTGTCCAAGAGATGCTCTAGTTATATAGTCTGGCATCCCTGTAGCGGAGGTAAATCATGTCCCTAGGGAAGCTTGTGGTAGTTCCAGCCGGCTTCATATACCATTGGATCCTAGAATTCCTCGCCGAGAAGTTGCCTCAAGCATATCCAATAGATGTGGAGATTGATTACACCGAGATAAAAATCCACCCGACCCTGTACGATCATAACACCCATCAATTGAGAAGCGAGAAGTTCCTGCAGTATTTAAGGCAGATTGATAAGTGGGCCTCGGATGAGAAGATCCTAGTTGTGGTGGACGAGGACGCTTATGCTCAAGGGACTAACTTCGTTTTCGGTCAGGCCGAGCTTGGAGGAAGGTTTGGGGCCATCTACCTCCCCAGACTTAAGCCGGAATTCTATGGCGAGAGGGAAAATAGGGCTTTATTCCTCCTTAGGGCTCTTAAGGAGGCATCTCACGAAGTCGGTCACCTCCTAGGCTTGGATCACTGCCCCAACCCAGGATGCGTAATGAACTTCAGCCTCTCAGTATGGGATGTCGACAGAAAGGACTGGAGACCCTGCTACAAGTGTCTGGAGAAGCTGGGTGTTATGAATGTCAGAGCAAGGACCAGACGTAGGCAGATATGACTTACTGCTCGTGGACATAGACGGCGTCGTGTGGCTTGATGGGGAGCCGATAGCGGGTGCGGTTGAGGCTCTCAACGATCTCTCTTCCGCCATTGAGATCAGGTTCGTTACCAACAATTCCACCCGTCACAGGCGCGTTATAGCCTCCCTCCTGAGGGACGCCGGTCTGAGGTGGGTTGGGGAGGAGCACGTGATAACCAGTGCAAGTACGCTGGCTGACTTGGCGCCCTCGATAGGGGTGAGGAGGTGTTACGTCGTGGGCGAGGAGGGCCTCAAGGAGGAACTTAGGGAGAGGGGAATAGATATCGCCGACGAGGGGGATGTATGCGTGGGGATGGACAGATCCTTCAATTACCAGAAGCTGACTAGGGCCCTGAGGAACATATTGAGAGGAGGGCTCTTTCTAGCAACCAACGAGGATCGCACCCTTCCCACATCGGATGGACCGATACCCGGAGCTGGTTCCATGGTTTCAGCGATCTCCGGGGCATGTGGTAGGGGACCGGATCTGGTGGTGGGCAAGCCGAACCCCCTCATGTTCCTCCTCGCTAGCCGGAGTGCCGGCGCAACCCGACCCCTCGTGATCGGGGATAGACCTGAGACGGACATCCTCGGAGCTCTGAGGGCCGGTATGGACTCGGCCCTAGTCCTCACGGGAGTGGTAAAAGAATATGAGGGGGTGGTACCTCGACCCAAATACGTTTTGAGGAGCTTGATGGACCTACTCCGTTGAGAGGGACTAAAGGGGCTTACATACTCCTCATAGTCTCTCCCGGCGTTACCCTCACGATAGGGAGGCTGGGAACGTTCGAGATACCATCTGGCACTTTGGGATATGTCGGCTCCGCAATGGGGCCCGGTGGTTTGGGAGCCAGGATAGAAAGGCACTTCAGGAGGGGGAAGTCTCTGAGGTGGCATGTGGACTACCTGACGGAGGTCCTAGATGTACCATGCGCTATAGCACTGCCCGGTGAGGGAGAGGCTCCCCTCTCGAGGGTCCTGTGGGAGGTGGGAAGCCCTGTAATCAGGGGATTCGGTTGCTCCGACAGGAGGGCCGATAGGACCCACCTCTACCTTTTAGGTAGGGATCTCGATGGTGCCCTAGAGATCTTGGGGAAAGTAGGGTGGAGGAAGGCTTATTTGGTATGGAATCCCTACTACAGGTCTAGATGAGTCCTAAATCTTTGGGAGTAACGTAAAAAACCAGTTTGTACCTGTGGTAATCCCTGATCACCTGTCTAGCGGCCTCTTCGACATTAGGCTCACCGTCCTTGAATCTCCAGCCCCTCTTCTCAGCTAATTGCTCCAGTATCTTGATGGGATCTGTCTCCTCTATGCCATAGACCTTCCTCACGATCCCGGGATTTGATCTGAGGGCTCTCTCTAACAAGGATATCGCTACCTCCACGGGGTTCTTCAATTCTTCAGGGGG
>Ga0256914_1002070_pt1 | contig 17086 bp, 19 predicted proteins | sample HulkmetaG_FD_191571 | JGI IMG/M metagenome (GOLD analysis project Ga0256914, IMG submission 191571) | Hydrothermal chimney microbial communities from Main Endeavour vent field at the Juan de Fuca Ridge, Pacific Ocean - Hulk | ecosystem: Environmental > Aquatic > Marine > Hydrothermal vents ... | reverse complement strand
CCATCCTTAAAATTTCAAGTATTATATTAAATATAAAAACAACCTGATTAAATACAATCGTTACAAGAAGTGAAAACCAGTAAGGGACATCTACTGGAGAGTTATGAAAATAACTAATCCAGAAATCAAGATTTCTGTCAGTCCACATGGACATCGGAACGATCAACAAAACTGTTATTACTATTAGAGCTATTATGGGTCCTTTCATAATTTATATCTCCTTTCTTAATGTTTTAGGAAACAAACTTTGTCCGCTGTCAAACAAATTTTGCAATCCTTCATACAATATAATCCCTTATGATTTTTTGTCAAGGGACATCTAATATATCCCAGGGATTCAAGCTTGCGAATATGAACTTCGTTCCCATAGTTTAGGCCTATAGGTGTTATACTATTAATAACATTAAAGTTATCCAGATTATTTAAGCGTAGTGCCTTAAGATTTTTTGTGTAAGTATAGAACATAGTAGAGGGACATTGTGATGCTATTGATTCCCACTTGTCAATGTATTCATCTGAATAGAAATCTCCCGCTACATGAACTCTTACTATTTCATAATCCATTGCCTCAATTATCATTGTATCAATGAAGTTATCCGATTTAGATATATCTAAATTTCTCTTCCATGCTTTAGATACTGAAGGCCATCGGCGTTCAATCTTTACTGCATAACATCCTGGACACCGTTGGTGGCATGATTCCGTGCTTATGGAGAAACAGCCTACGGCCTTGTGTATTTTGGTATTTCCTTTTGTTAACAACACCATTTCTTAAAGTCCTCCTCTGTTAATGTCTTTATGTAATCCTCACATTCTTTTTCTGTATCGAATGTCTTATCTAAGTCAAGACACCGATGAAGCTTGCCATCAGGTGTCTCATATAATAACGTCACTCCGTAGAATACTGCATCCATAAATCTATTTTTTGAAATTTCACAGTGGAAATTTCCGTGTTTAGTATACCTGACACTTGTTGATAAAAGATTAAGTTGTCCTTTAAAATACTTCTTGAATGCAAGTGCTGACTCTCTGCTTATTTCCTTCTTCATTTTTTATCTCCTTTCTATTTAGATATATCTAAATTGCTTTTAGATAAGTAAGTGAATTATTTTTAGATATAAGCCCTACTTCTAAAGCTGTTAATTTGCAAGCAAACCATAACTTATAATGTTCTTTGTTTATTAGTTCTACTTCATCAAAAAAGGCCAATGATATTTGATGTTCTATTTCTTCAGGTTTAACCCCCACTATATCACAAACTAATTTCAATTTAGTTTTATCAAAATTATCTTTTGTTCCGCAAAAATCTTTTACTATTTCAAATATTCTTTTCCTGTTCATTTTCATTTTATCCTTTCAATATTAATTGGCGGCCAGACGGTTTGGGTTTAACAGCATTTTAATGTTTCCCTTTCTTTAAAATATAAGTTCATGTATGCAAGCAAAATAAATTTAATAGCTATAATAATAATCATCATATAAATAAAACCTTTCATGATTACCCCTTTTCTTAGATATATCTAAATTAGACTAATTTTATCTTTGTTTAAAATTATTCCTGTTTTCAATAGGTTATAAATTTCATTCCTGTTTTTAAGAAAATCTTTACTAATTTACTATTGTTTAAATTATTTGGCCTTTTCCCTAATATTTCTTAGAGTAGACCATAGTAAAAAAAAAGAGATAGACAGATATAGATATAGAGTATAGGAAACTAACAATAGTAAATTTGTAAAGATTTTAAAAAAAACAAGGTTAAAATTTATAACTACTTGATTTTTTTACAGAATAATAACACAGTTTTAGCCCTTTTTTTAGGCCCAAAATTTGCATAAACACAGAAAATCTTAAAAATTATGGGCCTGTGCTCAATAATACCATACAGCCAAAAGGCCTTTAGGTTTATCTAAAGAACCTTAAGGCCTTAAAGCTTTAAGGTATTTATATTATTTATACCATAGTTTGAAGCTTTTTTAATACTTCTTTGCGTTCCTGAACACTTAATCCAGCAAATAATTTAACTATTGTTGCAGTTTTATCTTTCTTATTTGTGGCCTTTTCTTTCTTTGTGGCCTTTTCAGTCTTAGCTATCCTTTGAAGCTTAACCTTTAAAGTTCCAAGAGCATTAAATTTTTTCCAGTCTATACCGTACTTCTCAGCACGCTTTATAGCGGAAAGCGAGTCCCCTGTTGCCCTAAACACGGCAGGCAGAAACTCTTTTTTGTTTTCAAGTCTCCATTTCGCTGCATTTTCTATGCCCCCAAGTTCTTGAATAGCAAGTTTTGTCCAGTTGAACGCAAGTTTGCTCATAGTGGTTGCAGCCTCATTAACCTTATTAAGTTCAACTATTAGATTTTTCATTTTTTCATTCCTCCTTTTTGATTAATAGTCTATTAAATAAGCCTAGATATATCTAAGCTTATTTAACAGACCATCAATCACCATTAATGGTCTGTTCACTTTCAGGTATTAACTTACTAATAAGTTTATTGTGTTCTACCTTTAGGGTACTGACCCGCCCGTTCTCACGACTGTCAAGAGAAAAGGCGAACTATGTCAAAGAACTTATATTTATTAGTTTGTGTTTGACACCTTATCACAGGTGTCAAACTTTGTCAACTAGCTTGCTTTCTTCCTAAGTATTACTTTCTTTTTAGTGTTCTTCAAGTTATGGGCTATTGTGTCAAGCTCTTTAAGTGTTTTGTCTTGCTTGCCATAATGTGTACCTTCAGTAAACCGTGCTTGCGAAACTGTTTTAAGTGCAAGCCTTGTATCTTTTACTTCGGTAGTGCGTATTCTTTTCTGTGATGTTTTATACATTTTCTTTTTCCTTTCATTCGTTATTGTGGTTAAGACTATAACATTAATTGTGGTTATTGTCAAGCAACTCAAGGGCTGTTAGGCTGTTAGGCGGTTAACGGGGGCTGTTGGGCGGATAGGCGTTGAGGTTTTGAAAATTTTAAGGGGAGGTATAAGGTTCAATCGGAATTCAGAAATCCGAAAATCATGGAGCGTCTGGTTCCGCCTCCGTCCTCTCTTTTACGTAGGGATAAATACATATAAGGTCTTTCAAAAAAATTTTTTGGGAAATTTCTCAAAGCCTCAAAGCCTAAAAGCCTAAAAGCCCCATAAACAGCTCAAAAGCCATCACACCCTTAACGCCTTAATTATTTTCCTAAAAGCTTTAATTATTTTCCTAAAAGCCTTAAGGTTAATAAAAAATTCAGGTCTTGACAAATTATATATAAATGATTATAGTATCTTAAATATATGAAAAGAGAGGGCATTTTCATGAAACCGCAAATAGAGCCAGACCAAGAATTTAAGCCTTTAAAGTATAAGTCTAGTGTTGAGGACCTTGTAGACGCCTTAAATGCAGCAGGAAGACACTATAACAACAATTTCTTTGAATATTTAGCAATCTTAGCATTTCAGAATGAAAAGGTAGCATTGAAATTATTGGATAAATTACTTCCTACCCTGAAAAATCAAGACCTTAATATTGAATCTTCTATATGCCTCTCAGCAGAGGATATTATACGCAAAAGGAGAGAAGAACATGGACATAACGAAATTTCAGAGTCAGAAACCAAACTCAAAGAACTACCAGGTGATAGTAAACCGTTTCAATCACCAATTCAAGGACGACTTGACGAAGAAATGGGAGACACGGAAGCAACTGTTCTACATGAGTCCTCTGTGGATGGAAATAAAGAAAATGGTAATTGATCGTGATGACTACACTTGTCAAGATTGTGGTAAATCACTATCTGGAGCGGGAGCTAACGACTTTAATGTCCATCATACCAAATATGAGAAAATTTTTGGGACTGAGGACCTTAATGACTTAGTTCTTTTATGTATACCATGTCACAGTCGGAGGCACAGAAATGAGAATAGCAGTAAATAATGAATTTCAGGTACTAAACAAAGAAATACAGGCTTATCAAGAATATGGTAAGATGGTTAAAACTAATGTGTGTCTTCGCTACCCTCACGAATTCTCAAATCCACACTCTTACAAAGGCAAGTATTACACTAATTTCCCGAAGAATAATCCTAACAACATTGTTATTTGGCTCATTAATTTCTTAAAGGAAACTCCATTCAGTGAATACATCGAAACAGATGAAACTGAACTAAATAACAACTTAAAGAATATAACAATAGAAACTGAAACTCTAGGATTCTTACTAGAAAACATATTGAAAACATACAAGTGTCCTTATCTTGTTAATGGTAAATTATTTAATATTATATACGAAGACACTCAAGTTCCTAACTGGCAAGAACTTCCATCTAAAGTTCTCTCAATTATTCTATATTACAAGAAACTCCTAAACATTGATACACTAACATTCCAAGATAATGTTAATCTTGGGATTTCAGCCGGAAACCCTTATCTGGATTTTGAAGGAGTAGTTTTTGCACCGAAGACAGCAAATCAGTTAGTATTAGATCATTATCCTAAATATTACGATATTGTAGAAGTTTTTGAGGATATAGTTCTAACCGACTATACGGTTATCCCATCAGATAATTACGTTAGACCGATAGGTGGTATTTACAAGTATGTTTAGAGAAAAAATCCCACATACCCCAGAAAATTACGAATATTTGTACGATAACTACAGCAAAGATATAGCCTCATTTGCTATAGATATATTCTTATCTCCTGGACCTGACGTGTGGCAATCGACACTCTGGGCTGACTTCTATAACGACCAGAAGAACGCATTTTACGCTAGGCCATCTGGACACAGTACTGGAAAGAGTTTCGCAGCCGCAATCACGATGCTTCATTTTTTACTCTTCCATCCAGATGTAGGTATTGTCGCAACCGCTAATACAAGGCAGCAGCTCCTAAACAAACTTGGTCGTGAAATTCAAGTTCAGATAAATCGTTCCCTTATCACTGATTGGTTCGAGCCAACGGCTACTAAAATATACAGAAAAAAATTTGATGGCAGACCAGATACGACTGCTTTTATTGAACTTGCTACTAATAACGAATCGTCAGTCGAAGCGTTCTCAGGTCTCCACGCTGAGGCGGTTCTATTCGTGGCTGATGAGTGTTCAGCTCTCGATCCTGGAATTCATCAGGCTATCCTATCATCTACTCCAAAGCAAACACCTCATGCCATTAGGCGTGTAATGTATTTCGGAAACCCGTTAAGGTCCCAGGGAGTTTTCTATGATGTCTGTAAAAATCCTAAAATATCAAAGTATTGGGATATAGAACACCTTAACGCCTTAGATTGTAAATATTCTGATAAGGAATATTTGCAAATGCTTATAGATTCATATGGGTATGACAGCAATATCGTTAAAACCCGTGTTCTTGGCCAGTTTCCTGATACATCAGCGGATGCCTTAATATCATCAAGAGCAATCGAGGAAGCAGCATTATGTGAGTTGTCAAAGGCAGATTATGCTCGTGATCCAGTAATAATGGCAGTTGACGTAGCACGTCATGGTGATGATGTATCGGTAATCGTGATACGTCAAGGCAGAAATTTTGAAATACTTACCGAGATACAAGAGAACACTGTACCTTCATTGGCTAGGGCAGTAGTGGAGGAATATAGGAGATCATATCCACGGCCAGAAGTAATAATAGTAGACTCAATAGGTATAGGAGCAGGGGTCTTTGATATACTGGAAGAATGGAATCTTCCAGTATTAGAATTTATAGGGAATGCAGCACCATTTGATAGGACCTTTAACAATCTCAGGTCTGAAACTTATTGGAAGTGTAAACAATGGATTGAAGTAGATAAACCAAGTATTCCTAATAATCAACTGCTTCTCGACGAATTACGTGCATATACATATGATTATGACACACAATTAAGAATTAGAGTAGCACGAAAGGAAGACGTAAAGAAAGAGTTGGACCGTTCACCAGATAGGGCTGACGGTTTAATGATGACATTTTATTCAGATAATAAAAGTTTATTTCGTAGGCGTGGCAAGGCTCTACCAATAAAAAAATCAAGATATGCATGGTAAAAAATAAATAAGGTCTTGACAAATACATTTAGAATGATTATATTTTATAAATAACCAAATTTTATGAGGTAAGTATATATGCCAATACCTGAAATAGCCGTAACGGATGTAAAAGTTATAAGTACAGATAGTGATTCTACTCCTAACGTGAAGGCACAGATTTTGTCGCAATATCAGGAAAAGGTCAGGGAGATAGAGGAAGAAGAGGCAGAAGCGGAAGCTAAGGCACAAGTATCTGAAATCGTTCAATATTTACATTCTGTATGGCAGACAAACTCAAGTCATTTTAATACTTTCATTCAGCCAATCCTAGATGAATGTACAAGACGTCTTCATGGTAAGTATGATTCTAAAACTAAGAAATTGATAGCTGACTCCGGTGGAACTGATATTTATCTACCAATTGCTGCTCAAATAGCGAACATAGCAGAATCGTGGTTAATAGATATATTATCAACTAGTACAACTACAAACAGGCCGTGGAGACTTGATCCAACTCCAATACCTGATTTACCAAAAGGGTTAGAGGAAAGGATTAACGAGAAATGGCTCCAGGAAATTGAAGAAGCGAAGTCTCAAGGAGCGGAACCAACTGAAGATGAAAAACAGATGAGATTAAATGAATTATATGAAGGTGCTTTCCAAGAGGTAAACTCAATAGCAAGACAAGCAGTTGAAGCACAGCAGGCTCTAATAGATGATGTCTTTGAAGAAGCTAATTTTATTGGAGAATTAAAGAAATTTATATCATTACTTACAAAGTATCCAACAGCATTTTTATGGGGTCCATTTTACAAAAAGGTAGTAAAATCTCAATGGGTAAACGGGAAACTTAACCAATATGAAGGTCTTCAGGAATTTTACAAGGCAGTTTCTCCGTATGATTGCTTCCCATCTCCTAACGCTACTGGGGTCAATGATGGTGATTTCATACATAGAATTCGCCTTACAAGACGTGAATTAGTAAATCTTAAAGGATTAGACGGTTCAGATGATTATGCTATAGATGAAGTTCTTAATAATTTTAACGGATTAGCAAGATGGGTATCATGGCAACTGAATCAACAGGAAAAGGAAGACCTGGAACTCAGGAATTCTCATGAACCTAAGTATTCAGGGACCGTAGAAGTTTTATGTTTTTACTGTGAAGTACCGGCAAAAACATTAGTCAATAATCCCATAGCCCAAGAATGTTTGGAAGATGAAATTATAGAAATAGAGGCTATGCTTGTAGATAATTATTTAATTAGATGCAACATAGTGGATACCAAGAAGCCGTACTTCAGAAGGCCTTTCTACTTTACTTCTTACAGGAAAAAGCCTGATAGTATATGGGGGGAATCACCAATACTAATTGCTGGAGAAGTAGAGGATATTTGTAATTCATCTGTTAGGGCTTTAGTAAATAATCTTTCAATAGCATCAGGACCACAAGTGGCCGTTGACCCAGCTGCAATACCGCAGGGTCAAGATATAGAATCCCTACATCCTTGGCAAATATGGCAAGTTTCCGCTATAAATACAACAAGTGGGAAGCTTCCAATTCAATTTTTTCAACCAAATAGTAATTCTAACGAATTAGTTGCTGTATTCAATGTTTTTTTACAAAGGGCATCTGAAATTACAGGGATACCGTGGTTCGTCGGTGGTAGTAATCCTACTGCTGGTGCTGCTGCTACTGCCAAAGGGCTTTCACAATTACTTGAAGCTAGTGCTAAAGGCATAAAACTCTGCCTTTCAAACATCACGGAAGATGTGATAAAGCCAGCAGTCTATCAGCAGTTTATTTCTAATATGGTAAAAGGTAAGGGTGCGTTGATTTATGGCGATGTGAGAGTAATCCCATCTGGGTTTAATGCACTTGTGTTGGGAGGTGCTCAAGAAGAGCGTGTTAGAGAGTTTATTCAGTTAGTAGCTAAAGCACCGTTATTACTTGATATAATAGGTATTGAAGGGTTTACACAGCTTCTAAGAAAATACGGTGAAGTAGCAAACTTAGATATTAACGGAGTAATTCCAAGCGAGGAAGAATTAAGAGTTAAGCTAGAAAAGCAAGCACAAGCAGAGCAGAAGCCTTCTCCAGAAGAGATACAAGCACAATTAGAGCAAGCTAAGATAGAACTTGATAAATATAAGGCAGATCAGAGACAAAAGCTAGCAGAGGCTAGATTACAACTTGACCAAGCTAAGATGCAATTACAAATGGAGATAGAAAAATTACGTGCAGAAACAGAGTTGCGGAAGCAAAATATGAAAGACCAAGCAGATATACAGGAAGCAATTGCACAAGGTTTAGCCAAGGAAAGACAAATTGCTCGTGAAGGTGAAATAAAAAGAGAGATGGGTTCAGGAATTTAAACATAAGGTCTTGACAAATGACAAGATGTAAAAACTTAAATCATTATGTTAATAATGGAACTATGGTCATTGTAGCATTGGTAAAACTTTATATTGATTTTGAATATTAAAATTTTTTTATTAGATTTTAGTAAATATAAAATATTTTGGAGGGATATAGTTGTGAAAATAGTAATGATATTATTGATGATACTGCTTAGTGGATGCTCTGCTCAATATACTTATCATCATGGTGATTGCGACATAACGATAGATTCACTAAGGGATTTACCTGAAGGCGTTAATGTTAAAGTTGGGCCTGATTGTAATGTGACTGTTGAAGCAGGGCAGCTCAGAAATGGCAGCTCAGAAACAATACAAATACTTAATATTGTGTCAGGGATAATACAAAAAATAAAATGATCTACGTCTTGGGATATAAAGGAAAAAGCCTTATTTCGAGGATTATCAGGTGGCAGACACGATCTGAATATAGCCATGTATCTATTGAAATAGACGGTGAAAATTATGAAGCATGGAAGGACGGAGTGATCTCAAGAAAATGGGATCAAGGACATGCTGCAGGAACAGAAGTTGTGGTATTTGAGCCACAAGGAGAAATAGTTGAAGGCTTAATTTTAAAGGCATTGAAATATCAACTTGGTAAAAAATATGATTACAAATCTGTAATAAGGTTTTTATCAAGACGCAAAGCACAACTTGACGATAGATGGTTTTGTTCAGAGTTAGTTGCCTGGTCATTAGCTTATGGTGGGTTAATTTTACAAAATATGCCCTGTAGCTATTTGAGTCCAAGGGATATATGTATGAGTCCTATGCTTAAAAAGATAGAAACACGAATAATAAAAGATGAGTGATTTTGATAATTGGACAGAACTTGAGCTTTTAACTGGCCTCATTGACGGCGAGGCGGAAGGTGAACCTTGGCATGGCAAAGTAGCAGTTGCAACTGTTGCAAAGGTCAGGTGGATGCACCCTGGTCATTGGAACTGGGGCCGGAATCCGAGAGAGGTAATACTTAAGCCTATGCAGTTTTCATGCTTCAATCGCAATGATCCAAACAGAGAGCGGATATTGTCGAATGCCATGATAAGAACTCCACAATGGCGTGAATGTGAAATGATAGCACAGGCTGTTTATTGTGGGCATATAAAGGATTTTCTTGATGATATGCCAACTCATTATCATGTGATTGACCCAGGTGGGGTAATACCTAAATGGGCAAAAAATATGAATAAGGTGTTTAGAGTAGGCAAGCATCAGTTTTATTCGTGTTTTAAAAAGAGTTAAATTTGGAGTATAATATTAAAAAGTTAATAATTTTGTTGTTTATTTTATTGTTTTCGGTTGTTGTTTTTGCAGAAGATGTAACGGTAATGTGGAGTCCGTTATATATAGGAAACTATAGTAGCTAGTTTAGGTAAAGAAAAAGTAGCTCAATGTGAAATAAACTTTAAAAAACAGGAATGTTAGAAATTTAAAGATAAAGTCTTGACAAATGATGTTTGAATGATTATATTTATAAATAAGGAGAAAAAAGTGAAAAGATTAACACAACAAGAAAGAGTACAAGTTTTAAATTATATAGATAGTCCATCATTCAAGCCTTTTCATACTTGGCTTGAACAAACATATGAAGAACTAAAGGAACAATTAGTAATGACAGGAGATATACTTATACAAGGAAAATGTTTAATGCTTAAGGATTTACTTAAGGATATACATGAACTTGTGTATGGAAGTAGTTAAGATACCTCGGCTGGCCAACCGAATCGTGTCTAACTACAAGGTGGAAGTCCTTTAATTATTAACCTTAAGAGACCCACGTTTTTAAAAACGTGCCTCGAAGACCTCCTACAGGATCACTTTATAAAAGTCCCGTAGATGTAAGGAGAAACATTATGAGTGAAGAAAATAAAAAAGACTTTTCCCATCTTCCAAGTGGGGTAAGGGAAAAAGCTAAAATGGCGTATGAAATCGAAGAGGAGCTGCGAAAAGCACAAAAACTTATAGATGGACCTCCTCCTGAACCTGAGGAACCAGAACCAGAACCTGATCCTCAGACTCAGCAAGAACCTGAGACTGAGCCAGAAAAAGAACCTGAAGGTTCAGACCAGGAGTCAGCACAGCCTCCAACTGAAGGACAGGAAATATCAGTTGATCAGGCTATACAGGCAGCAGAGGAATGGAGAACTCGATTCATAAACTATAAGACCAGTACGGATCAAACTATTCACCAATTAAGAGTTGAGAATAAGGCATTATCTGAAACTGTAACGACTTTGCGTCAAAAAGTTGACAAGCTTAACAAGATAGCAGAGGAATATGACAAATTAAAATCTCAGTCAGCTTCTACTAAGTTATCTGAAGAGTTAGGCGAGGATTCAGCTAAAATAATTGATGAGTACATCAAGAATGTTGTTGAACCTTTACAGCAAAGGAACAAAGAGTTAGAACAGGAACTTAATGCTGTTAAAGGAGTAACAACAGAAACGATAGTACAAAACAAGCAACAGTCTGTTATAGATAGGGTAAGAGCAAACTTCCCAGCGTTTGATTTAGTGGATAATGATCCTCGTTTTATGGAGTATGTAAAGTCGATTGATCCATTTTCAGGGAAGTCTATTCAAGAGTTAATCGCAGAAGCAGCCCGTTCTGAAAACATACGTTATATATTAGATGTGTATCAGGATTTTTATAATTTGGCTTACATGCAACCGCAGCAATCAAGTCCTGAGCTAGAACAATTAAACCCTTTTAAACGAGGCAACGAACCAAAGGCACCACCTACTGAAGAAGCATTACAAAAAAGGACAGGCGTAGCTGGAGGTGGCTCTCCATCTCATGCCGATGTTTCTACTGATAAGCGTATGTGGACTGCCGATGAGGTTAAACAGTTTTATCTTGACAAGGCGTTAAAACGCATAGACCCTGCAACAGCTAGAAAGCTGGAAGCTGATATTGAAGCAGCTTATTTGGAGGGTAGGTTAACTAGATAAATGAGTTAATAATGCCTCGTATTAAATGTGATTGGTGCGGAAAAGAAGAATTCTTTGAAGACCTATTCAATTGGATAATTAAACATGAAACAATAAAAAATAAATAATACGAGGTGAAATAATATGTATATAAATCGTGCGTCAGGATATCCTGATTACAATTCTAACAGTGCAACCCCTACTGGGTTTATTCCTCAGTTATACGAAGGAAAAGTTATTGAAAGGCTTTATGAAGAGCAACTTATTACTAGGCTGACTACTACTGAATATAGTGGACAGATTAAAGGTAAGGGTGATAGCGTAGTTATAGCAAAGGCCCCTCCTGTTGACATCGTAGATTATGTTATTGGTCAGGACCTTAACCCTACGCATCCAACAGAGACAGCAGTAATCATGACTGTTGATCAAGCTAAGGCATTTTTCATTACTGTTGATGACATTGACCAATATGAGTCTCATCTTGACATGATGAATATTTTCGCAGACGAAGCTGCGAAAAGTATGGCAGATGTGATTGATAAAGAGTTTTTTACTTGGTTAGCAAGTTCTGATATTTCTGCTGATAACCAAGGTCTAACTGCTGGTGCTAAGTCTCATGCCTATAATTTAGGTGTCACTGGTACTCCACTGGTAATTAATGCAGATAATGCACTTCAGACTATCTTAGCAGCAGCTGCTGTACTTGATGAGCAAAATGTACCGAGAAATGATCGTTGGATTGTAATTCCGGCTTTCTGGGCTTACTTCCTCAAGGATAGTGATCTAAAGCGTGCTAACGAGATGGGCGATAGCAAGTCTGTTGTCCGTACTTCTGACAAGTCTGTTGGCATGATTGACAGTATGGAGGTATTTGTTAGCAATAACCTTCATGTTGCAACAGGTGAGTTCACTGTACCTTTTGGCGATAAGAAGGCAATTGGATACGTAAACCAGATTACTAAGACAACTATGGGTAGCTTAGAGAAGCAATTTGCTAACTATATTAAAGGGCTTAGTGTATTTGGTTATGAAGTTTTGGACAACAAGAGACACGGGAAGATAATTTGCTCGACTTCTTAAATTAAAAAAATCAATAGGTTAGGGTCGTTAGGCCCTAACCTATTTTTTAAGGAGAAAAAAGAAAATGCCAGTAAAGAGTTGTAGAAAAAATGGAAAAGTAGGTAAGAAATGGGGCGACCGAGGAAAGTGTTATACTGGAAAAAGTGCAGCTTCAAAAGCAAAGCGTCAGGGGAGAGCGATAAAAGCAAACCAAGCCAGAAGGGGAAATAGATAAGAATAGAGAGGTAAGCAATATGAGTGTGTGGAGAAAACAGCTATATGAAGGAACAACTGGTGGTAAGGCCATAGTTTGGGCTTCAGAAGACCCTTTAACAGTAGAGGCAACTGGTCTTTCAGCAGGAGAGACCATAACAATTCAACAAGCTAATGTTCAAAATCCAGCATCAAATCCACAGGATGATAGTCAATGGCAAGATGTTCAAAATACAGTTATTGACGTTGATAATCCAGTTTTGTCTATATATTCACCATTTTTACTTAGAGCAGTAATCCCAGCTTCTATAAACACAGTAAGATTATTTGTAACAAGGGCTAAATAGTTATGAGTTTAAATCCTTTCTTCAGAACATTTTCAACCCCGTTTGGTACTCCTTCACATAAACCATATATGGGTACACCTATTACTCAACACACTCTTATAGTAAATGAGCCAACTAATGGGACTATTACTGGAGATGGAATAGACTGTCCAGGCGATTGCACTGAAATTTACGATGAGGGAACAGTAGTAACTCTTACTGCTACACCAGCAGAAGGATATAAGTTTAATCAATGGACTGGAGACACTACTGATGGTACAGTAGTTATGGACGGAGATAAGACTGTTGGAGCAGAATTTGTAAGCTTATTTGTTGAAATACCTTTCAGATTTACAGACCAATCACCTAATCCAAGTGAATTTAAGATAACATACGAAGATGGAAGTAAAAAGTATTGGATTGATGGTGTTGAATACGCTTCTGGTGAAACAGCAAGTCTTACGCCTGATGATGGCAGTGTTGACCACATTATTAAGATTGATAAAAGTAGTAATATTCCTTATTTTAGATTACCAAAATTTTTAATTTTTGATGGTGGTCAGTTAACTAATTTAAATTTAACAGGTATTTTAATTATCTTTAAGTGTGATAGTTATAGCGGTTTGAAACCTGGTGATGGATGGGATTTAACTGAAATATGGTTTTATAATACAGATACTACATTTTCTATAGATGATTTTTCAAATCAAGTTAACTTGACAACTTTTTCATGCGGTGGTAGTCTAAATCTTAGTGGTTCTTTAAGTAGTACATCTAATTGGACTAATATGACTAGATTTCAAGTTTATAATACACAAATAACTGGAGATTTAAGTGATGTATCTCATTTTAATATTTCAAAAGCAATTAATGTTAGTGGTACGCAAATAACTGGAGATTTGACTGATATAAAGCATTGGAGGATAGACGATTCTTGTGGGGGTTGTTCAGCCAGTTTTAATAATTCCAAAATAAATTCCTGCTCAACTAATGATACCTTATTTGGTCCTAGTTGTCTTAACCATAACTACTCTAACTGCCCATTAGACCAAACTTCTGTGGATAATATTTTAATAGCAATAGATAATGATGGTGGAACCAATGGAACTCTTGACCTTACAGGAACATCACCACCATCACAAGCAGGTCTTGACGCTAAAGCCAGTCTTGAGGCTAAAGGTTGGACAGTTAATGTAGATGAAGCTCCTGTCACTGGTATATCAGTAGATTTTACTATGACCGCTGATACTCCAGACCCATTGGAGTTTACAATAGAATTTGATAATCCAGACAGTACCTTTACCGTTGACGGTACTGTTTATAATAGTGGTGCTACTGTAAGTCTTTCAAAGGATGATGCTGTTCACAACATATCTTTTGAGGATACAGCATTGGCTGATTTGAACTTCCGTTTGACTTATATATCTTTTGATATATCGCAATTTGGAGGGTGTACAGTAAGAGATGAAGTAAGACTTGATTATAGTAATGCTTATGGTGATTTCACCCCATGCAGTACCTTTAATGCTGGTTATAATTTTAATGTTAGGGGATGTTCTGAACTTAATATAGAGACTTCAGATTTTGCTGGGTGGTCTTCTACGAGATTTTTTTCCTTTAATGACGCAAATATAACTGGTGATTTGGCTGATTTTGCTGGTATGAGTGCTACTTATTTAAGCATAGATGGAGGCTCTTTAACCTGTTCCAGTCCTGATAATCTGTTTACTGCCGTTGATGACCTTACGGCTATTAATTGCGGGCTTGATTCAACCTCGGTTGATAATATCCTTGTGGCCCTAGATAATAACGGATTAACTGACGGTGAAGCAGACCTTACAGGCAATGCTCCACCAACTCAGACTGGTCTTGATGCTAAGGCCAGCCTTGAAGCTAAAGGATGGATAGTAGATGTCAATGAGACTCCTATGTATACTCTTACAATCAATACACCTACTAATGGCCGTATAACAGGGCCAGGAGGTATTGACTGCCCTGGTACATGCACAGCTACTTTTGAGGATGGTACAAACGTAACCTTGGAAGCTATAGCTGATGATGGCTATATGTTTGATAGTTGGACAGGGGATACTACAGATGGTACCCTTGTAATGGATGGAGATAAGACAGTAGGGGCCTCTTTCGTTGAGTTAGTAGGGTTTACACTTACAGTAAATGAGCCAACTAATGGAACCATTACAGGGGACGGTATAGACTGCCCTGGTGATTGCAGTCATGATTATCCAACGGATACTGTTGTAGAGCTTACAGCCGTACCAGCGGATGGATACAGATTGGCCAACTGGACTGGAGATACCACAGACGGTACTGTCACTATGGATAGTGACAAGACTGTAGGGGCTGTCTTTGAACCTATTGTTTATCACACTATTACTGTTAATCAACCTGCTAATGGACGGATTGTATCAGAGGATGGGCGTATTACTGATGACACAAATAATGTTCAGGATTATGAAGAGGGTAAAACTGTTTACTTCCATCCAGTACCTGCTGATGGCTATTATTTTGCTGGCTGGAGTGGAGATATAGGAGCAGATGGCGATGTTATAGTAGATGGGGATAAGACTTTATCTTGCACTTTTGAACCTGTATCATATAGTACAACAGTACCTATTGGGGTGGCACATCCAGCAAAGTATTGGGGTGGTATTGACCCGCTTGCAGCTCAGCCTCCAGCAGAGCCAGACCCGTGGGATACAGATGTCCCTGGCTGGTACTATGTTGATAATACGCATCCAGACGCTTCTGATGCTGGTAACGGTAACAGAACAGTTCCTAGGCTTACCATACCAACAAATTTAAGTGCAGGGGATGTTGTTATAATAGCAGGAGGTCCTTATACAAATTTACTTGTATTTAACAGCCTTCCAGGTACAGTTGATAATCCGATATGGATAGTTGGTGAAGGAGACCCGATTATTCAAATTGGAGCTACTGCCGATGATTATGATCCTGACGTTGAAATATTTAATGCTTCATACGTATTTATTAGAGGGCTAACTTTTGTTGGGACTTCAAGACCTTCTACTAAATATGGAGGTGTTATTTATATTAATGAGGATTCACACCATGTTGTTATTGATAATATAACTATAAGAGATTATCCAGAACCAGATGATTGTTGGGGTCGTGCTGCTATTGCTTTTCAGTTTAGCAGTTCATGGGTACGCCCTCAAGTATGTCAATACATGCTTGTAAATAATGTATCAATAACAAACTATCAATGTAGTTGGCCTCCTACTTGTGAGAATGGGTCTCAAGGTGTAGTTATGATTGATGGCGTTGATCATATATGGGTATTAAACAGCTATTTTTATCATGAAGCTGAAGATGGTATCCATATAATTGGTCTGCATGGTAGGCATGATGTTACTGAAAAAAGAGGTCCGCATAGAGGGTTGCCGTATTATATTTGGGTAGCAGGAAATACGTTTAATGAGCTTGGAGAAAATGCTGTTGACGTAAAAGAGTCAAAGCATGTTATCATTTCAAGTAATCAGATGTCTTATTTCAGAGATACTGAATATTGGGGATGGCCTGCTGGTGTTGGCGGTGGTGGTCAAGCTATTGTGTGCAATGATGAGGGTAATCAAAATGAAGGTGGGGATGAGTCCTCAGATACCTGTTGGGTTATATTTAATCGAATAGATGATTGCCAGTATCTTATGGTTAATCAGTCAGGCAATCCAACATATATTCTTGGAAATATTGTTACAAACATAATAGTTCCAGAATATGGCAGTTCGTCTTCTATTTTTATATCAAAGGTTAAATCTTATGCTGATGAGGACGCTGGAATAGATAATGGTGATGTGTGGATTGCTGATAATACTATAGACATTTTTTATGAGGGTGTATATATCAATAATACTGCAAGACACTACTCATATAATAACCTTATCCTAGGCAAAAACGCTGATAATTCAAATTATCATTACAGAGTAAATAATGCTAGAATATCTAGTGAAAATATAGGAGACTATTTTTATGATGCTTCCTATCCATTAAATATATCAGTTGTAAATTGTACGGATTGTGATAATACTAATACTGATCCAGTTATAGATGCGGATTATAAGCCTTTAACTGGTTCTCCTTTAATAGGTAGGTCTTCTAATA
>Ga0256914_1002069_pt1 | contig 17096 bp, 20 predicted proteins | sample HulkmetaG_FD_191571 | JGI IMG/M metagenome (GOLD analysis project Ga0256914, IMG submission 191571) | Hydrothermal chimney microbial communities from Main Endeavour vent field at the Juan de Fuca Ridge, Pacific Ocean - Hulk | ecosystem: Environmental > Aquatic > Marine > Hydrothermal vents ... | reverse complement strand
TGAGAAATCACCAGCGGCAATCCGCATTTTTCAAGGCACCCTCAATTCAATCCCAATGGAGAATACTATGTCCGATCTGAGCAACATCACGGCAGCAAGCACCATCGATTCCCGCGGTTCCGCCTGTCCCGGCCCCCTGCTGGAGGCGAAAAAGGGAATCGGCAAGGTCAAGGTGGGCGAAGTTATGGAAGTTTTTTCAAATGACGAAGGCACCCGCATTGACCTCAAGGCCTGGGCCGACAAGGTGGGCCACGACTATATGGGTTTCATCGAGGCGGACGGCTATGACAAACACTACATAACCCGCAAGAAATAAAACCACCCATATTCAAACAAAAAGGCGTAAGCGCCTGTAAGCGCCTGAGGCCAGGAAGTATATTATACCGCCGGGTTGCACAAACCCGGTGGGAAGTTACGGAAAGGCAGGCGGGTATAGGCCGGGTCGGGAATCTCTCAGCTTCCCGCCTGTATCCGACCACCCTGCGGTGAAACCGATCACAGGGTATGTAACCACGCGGTATATCGTGCTTCCAAACCGTTATTGGTCACCGATGCTGCAGATTTGCACGCTTCTTCCGGCCGCTATAACCCCACTATGCGGCCGGGGGAGAGCGCGTGAAGATGCGCTGCCTGTGGTCAATAACCATGCGGTTTTTCGTTACCCGCCCTGGTGAACGGGGAACCGGTTTCCGGAGAACAAGGCAGGTCCGTCATGGCACACGACACCCCCGAGGGAAAAATTCTTATTCTGGCTACCGAGTCCTGCGCCTATCCGGGTGCCAATTCGGTGGGTCAGGCACATTCGAGCTATCCGGCAAACACCTATATTCTGCGGGTCAGAGCTCCGGTTCTCTTCCCGGAACACTTTTACATCGACTGTTTCAGGAAGGGAATCAGCGGCATCATCATCATGTCCTGCGGCGAGGAATGCCCCTATGAAGGCGCCTATCACGCCTTTGCCCGGCGCATCGACAATGTCTTTCAGCTGATGAAACAGTATAATCTCGATCTGCGCCGCCTGCGGTTGACCGCCATCTGCACCGTCTGCAACCGTCCTTTTTTAAAGGAGGTCAACGACATGAACAGAATCATCGCCGAGCTGGGACCGCCGGTCCTCAAAGAGGTGGACCGGAATGATGAGACCCGCAAGGCCGGCGACTCCGCAGAGAAATAAAAGCCGGCCGCACCGGCGAGGGAGAATCCCATGAAATCAAAGCAGAATCTTCAATTTGACGCCCTGGTGATCGGAGGGGGCATCGCCGGCCTGCAGGCGGCGCTGGATCTAGGCGACCAGGGATATACCGTGGCCGTTGTCGAAAAGGATGCCACCATCGGCGGCAAAATGATCAGGCTCTCCAAGGTCTTCCCCACCCTGGACTGCGCCAGCTGCATCACCACTCCCAAGATGTCCTCGGCGGCGCACCATGAAAATATCACCCTCTTCACCTACTGCACCCTGGAGAGGCTCGACCGCAAGGCACCGGACCGGATTATCGCCGGGTTGACGCAAAAACCGCGCTATGTTGATCCGGAAAAATGTATCGGCTGCCGCAAATGTGAATACGGCTGTCCGGTCTACGTGGTTGATCCGGAACAGGGGGGATTCAACATGCGCAAGGCCATCCATATCCCCTTTTCCAACGCAATCCCGCAGATTGCCCTGCTCAACCCGGAAGATTGCATGCTCTGCGGCAAGTGCGCCCGCGTCTGTCCCACCGATGCCGTTGATTACTTCATGCAGCCGGAAAACTTCACCATCACCGCAAAAACAGCCATCCTGGCCACCGGTTTCGAACTCTCCCCCTTGGACCACAAACCCCAATTCGGCCTGGGCAAACTGCCGAACGTGATCAGCTCCATGCAGATGGAACGGCTGCTGGCTCCCCACGGGCCCTACAACCGGGTGCTGCGGCCCTCCGACGGAAAAGAGCCCGATTCCATCGCCTATGTGCAGTGTGCCGGCTCCCGCGACAAGAGCCTGGGTATTCCCTATTGTTCCCGTGTCTGCTGCATGTATGCCGTCAAACAGGCGATGCTGCTCTCCGGGGCCCTGCCCCTAGCCGATATAACCATCTACTACATGGATATCCGCGCCTTTGGCAAGGGGTATGAACAGTTTTACCAGAATGCCAAGGCCATGGGTATCGAGTTCGTCAAGGCCAAGGTTGCCGCCATCAGCGGCGGCCGGGACCAGAATGCCCTCCTGCGCTATGAAGAACAGGAGGGGGACGGGGGAGTAATGGAGCGGGAGCATGACCTGGTGATTCTCTCTCTCGGTATCGTTCCCCAGTGGAATCCGGAGGGGATCTGCGCGGTCTCCTGCGCCGAGGACGGTTTTCTCCGTTCCGTCATGCCCAAGATCGCCCCAACGGTTACCGATCTCAAGGGTGTGTTCATGGCCGGGGTTGCCGCCGGACCCAAGGATATCGTCGATACCATCACCGAGGCCGGGGCCGCCGCCATGGAGGCCTCCAACTATCTCAAGGAGCTTGAGCGGCAAACAACGTCTGTCGCGGCCTGACGCGGATAACCACGGAAGAGGAACAACGCAGGGCCATCGGCAGAAAGAGGATCGAGATATGTCTGAAAAAAAAGAGAAAACCGAAGATCAGGCCAGGGTCGGTGTCTATATCTGTCACTGCGGCGGCAATATTTCCGATCATGTGGATGTGGAAAAGGTGGCCGAGGCGGTCAAGGATATTCCCGGGGTTTCAGTGTCGCGAACCAACATGTTCATGTGTTCCGATCCCGGTCAGGAGCTGATCCAGGAAGATATCAAAGGAGGGAAGATCAACCGGGTGGTGGTCGCCTCCTGCGCTCCCAGTCTGCATGAACTCACCTTCCGGGGTGCCATCAGCCGCGCCGAGATGAACCCCTATCTCTACGAACACGCCAATATCCGGGAACAGGTTTCCTGGGTCCACCATGGTGATCCGGCGACGAACAAGGCCACCACCCTGATCGCCGCCGCCGTTGCCAAGGCCCGCGGCCTGGAACCGCTGGAACCCATCCGGGTGGACGCCGTGGGACATGCCACCGTGATCGGCGGCGGCATTGCCGGATTACGGGCAGCAGTCGACCTGGCCGCAAACGGCATCGAAGTGGCGTTGATTGAAAAAACACCCTTTCTCGGCGGCAATGTCTCGTTGCTTGACGGGGTCTTTCCCACCCGGGAAAAGGCGGCCGATCTGATCCGCTATCTGGCGGAAAAGATCATGAACTCTCCGCGGATCAGCGTCCATACCTGCGCGGAGCTCACCGGTTTTGAGGGCTATATCGGTCAGTTTCAGATCAAGATCAGTCGTCGGGTGCCGGAAAAAAACGATCATGAATTCAAAGAAATATCCGCTTCCACGGTGGGTGACTTTCTTCCCTTCGCCGGCTTTCTCCCGGCCCCGGTTCCCTCTGAAAACAGTGAGGAAACCCTGAAAACCGGGGTGATCATCTTTGCCACCGGGTTCCAGCTCTACGAACCGTTACAGGGAGAATACGGCTATGGGGAGAACCGGGAAGTGATTACCCTGCGCCAATTCATCCGTTTGCTGAACCAGGCGCCCCAGGGGACCCCCACCCTCACCATCAACGGCCGTCCCGTCAGACGCATCGCCATGATCCACTGCGTGGGCAGCCGGCAAATCCCGGGTATCCACGAGGCCGATGAAAACGACTATATGAATGAATACTGTTCCCGCACCTGTTGCACGGCAACCCTGCAGGCCGCCCTTGAAGTCAGGGAGAACTACCCGGAAACCCAGGTTCTCGACTTTTATCGTGATATTCGCACCTATGGCCGGGGACAGGAAGACTATTACGATCAGGCCGCGGCGAAAAATGTTCTCTTTTTCCGCTTTGAACCGGAGGATGCGCCGGTTGTCGAAAAGGGTTCCGGCGACTACCCGCTTTCCATCCGCGTGCGGGACACGTTGACCTTCGGCGAGGAGATCGAAGCCGGGGTGGACCTGGTGGTCCTGGCCACCGGCATGAAGGCGGCGGATATCGGCGACCTGGTCGAAAAAATGAAACTGCCCGTGGGGTCGGACAAATTCCTGCAGGAGGTTCACCCCAAACTGCGACCCGTGGAGCTGGCCAACGGCGGCATCCTGCTCGCCGGAACCTGCCAGGCTCCCATGGATATCAACGAAACCTGCAACGCGGCTCAGGCTGCCGCAGCCAAGGCTGCCGCCCTCCTGGGCAGGGGCTATGTGGAGCTTGATCCCTTTGTGGCTCGGGTTGATCCTGAGAAATGCCGGGGCACCGGCAACTGCATCAAGGAATGTCCGGAAAAGGCCATTGTCATGCAGGCAGGCGGCAGAGCCGAGGTCAACCCTGCTCTTTGCACCGGTTGCGGGATGTGTGTTGCGGTCTGCCCGGACAACAGCATCGAAGTTCTCGGCTGGCGGTTGCAGGAGTATGAAGAGATGGTCGACGCCATCGTCAAATATTAGGCGGGATGGGACGATGAACGAAAAACGAGTGAAAAACCTGGAAACCATGGCCCTGAAGATGCTGCGCATGGAGCGAAAAAAGAGCATCGAGGGCGCCCGCAAGGCGGTCAAGGAACAAAACAAGATTATCGGTGCCATCCGCAAGGCCCTGGCCGATGAGGCAAAAACGGTGCCGGAGCTGGCCGCGGCCGCGCGGTTGGAAAGTGCCACCGTACTCATGTACATATCCACCCTCAAAAAGTACGGCATGGTGGCCGAGGGCTCAAAGGACGGCGATTATTTCAAATATGAACTCATCAGCTGAGCTTACGGCAGAGCGTGATTGAATCGTCGCCGTAACGATTCACCAACCGGCCCTCCGGCGAGATGAAACCGGGGTGCCCTGTACAGCGAAAACATAGGAGAAAATCATGGCTCTCTCAGTCGATCCCGGTCTCCTGGTCCAATTGAAGGAATATGGCGTCAAGGACGCCGCCACCTGTTTCAACTGCGGCAACTGTACTGCTGTCTGCTCACTCTCCGACAGCAATACCCCGTTTCCGCGCAAAACCATCCGCTATCTGCAGATCGGGGCAACGGAGAAACTGCTGCAGAGCCCGGAACCGTGGCTCTGCTACTACTGTGGGGACTGTTCCGAGACCTGTCCCCGTGACGCCCATCCCGGCGAGGTGATGATGGGTCTACGCCGGTATCTGACCGCCAGCTATGACTGGACCGGTATTTCACGGCTGTTCTACACCTCAAAGACATTCGAGATCGCAGCAATCCTGGTGATCGCTCTGCTGGTGGGCCTTGGCTTTCTTGTCTTCCACGGTCCCATGCTCACCGACCGGGTGGCCCTCAACGTTTTTGCCTCCAGCCATGTGATCGAAATTCTCGACCTGATCATGCTGGTGGTACTCTCCTTTTTCCTGCTCACCAATAGTCGCAGAATGGCAAAAATGATCCTCGGCGACCCCGGACAGTATGAAAAAAAGAAAGATACGGCAGCCGAGGGAGACGGGGATGAATCCTCGGAGCTCCGGGAGGAAAAAAAGTGGAACGGTATTCCCCTCTCCATTTATCGCGACGAATTCAGGGTGCTTGTCAGCAACTTTCTCACTCAGAAGAGATTTCAGGGATGCGGCAGCCGTTCCCAGTTTACCCAATGGCTGATCCACCTTCTGATCATGAGCGGTTATTCCACCATCTTCATTCTGGTGGTGGTTTTCCTGCGCTGGTTCCAGCGTGACGAGATCCTCTCCCTCTGGAACCCGGTACGACTGCTGGGCTATTACGCCACCTTTGCCATCCTTTACGGCACCACCTACGCCCTCATCGGCCGCTTCAAAAAGAGCAAAACCGTGTACGCCCATTCCCATTCAACTGATTGGGCCTTCCTGATCCTTCTGTGGCTGACGACCCTGACCGGTATCCTCATCCACTTCACGCGGTTGCTGGGCATGCCCCTTTCCACCTACTACCTCTATGTCATCCACATGATGATCGTTGTTCCCATGCTGGTGCTGGAGGTTCCCTTTGCCAAATGGGCCCACCTGCTCTACCGTCCCCTGGCGCTCTTTTTGGTGCGGGTCAGGAAACGAGCCCTGGCCTGATATGCCGGTGTTTCCGGAGTGTTCCGCACTCTTCCGGTCCACCGCTTCTTTCCGGCCCCTTGCCCAGGTTAAATTCGCCCTTTCTTCGGGTTTTCACCACCACACCCTCCAAGGTAACCGGTCACAGGGCATGTAAGCCCGCGGGCTTACATGCTTCCAGACCGTAATCGGTCACCGGAACCTGCCCGGTCACAGCTCCCCTGACAATATCGGTCGGCTAAGTCTTGACATTTGCGCCTGCCGGTATATTGTTATGTGCATATGCTTGATAACCCCGCGCAGCGGGACGTCCACTTTACCCATGGATAAGGAACGACAAATGAAATCACTCATTGTTTTTTCCAGTACAACCGGAAACACCCGGAAACTGGCCGAGACCGCCTATGAGATCTTACCCGGAGAGCGCACCCTGCAACCGGTTGCCGAGGCAGGTTCACCGGAGGGCTATGACCTGGTGTGCGTGGCCTTTCATTTCAAGGCCGGCAAACCCGATCCGGCCACCCAAAAATACCTGGCGGAAATCGGTCGGCAGAAACTGATCCTCATTGCCACCCATGGAGCTGCAAAGGATTCCGATCATGCCCGAAAGGGTATGCAGGCTGCAAGGGAGATGGCTGCCGATGCCGATATCCTGGCAACCTTCAGCTGCCAGGGCGAGGTTGACGCCGCCTTCATGGAAAAGGCCGCTGCCAAGCCCCAACCGCCGCCATGGCTGGGTGATGCCCCCTCGGCCAAAGGACATCCCGATGAAACGGATCTGGCCCAACTCAAGAACCTCCTCATCAAAACCGTGGCGGCCCTTTAGCGGAAATCACCGGCCTCTGGAACGATGCCCATGCAACAAAGCGAATTTTCAGCAAATACGTGCCGGCGGCAGCGGAATCCGTCCCTGTTCATGATCAACTGATCCACAGCTGGAAAAACGAGGAGACAATGCTGAAAATCTTACTTGCAGCCACTGACCGGCAGCGATTGGCCGGACTGAAAACAGCACTTGAAGAGCATGACGATATCAGGCTTTTCCATGCCGGCTCAGGAGACGAGGCGCTTGTCACGGCAAAAGCGGATAAAAATATTGATCTGGCTGTTGCCGATGAACAACTGGGCGATATGAGCGGCCTGGAATATGCCGAAAGACTCCTTGCCGTCAGTGCCATGATCAGCACCGCGGTGGTCAGTCCCCTTGACGCGGATGAATTCCACGAGGTCAGCGAGGGATTGGGAGTACTGATGCAACTGCCGCCACTGCCGGGCAAACGGGAGGCCGATCAACTGCTTGCCCGGTTGCGGGAAATCGTTCGCCTCACCCGCCCCGGCAACTGAAACCGGGAGAACAACGGTGATTATCAGCATTGCAAGCGGCAAGGGAGGTGCGGGAAAAACCACGGTGGCCACCAACCTGGCCCATGTTCTTTCGCAATCATCCAAAAAGCGGGTGCGTCTGCTGGATTGCGACGTGGAAGAGCCCAATGCCCATCTCTTCCTCCGGCCCCACCTGACCCGGCGGGAAACAGTGACAACGCCGGTGCCGGTCATCGACGAAGAGCGCTGCGACTACTGTGGAAAATGCGCCGCTATCTGCAGATTTCGCGCCATTGCCGTACTCGGCGGCAAAACCATCCTCACCTTTCCGGAGATGTGCCACAGCTGCGGCGGCTGTCTGCTGGTCTGCCCGCACGGCGCAATCAGCGAAACCGGCCGGGAACTCGGTATCCTTGAACGGGGACGGGCGGGCGACATGGAGTTTGTCCATGGCCGGTTACGGGTGGGGGAGGCCATGTCACCACCACTGATCACCAGGGTGCGTGAACATTCGGAGTCCGGTGACATCAACATCATCGATGCCCCGCCCGGCACCTCCTGCCCGGTGATCACGGCCATGAGAAGAACCGACTTCATTCTCCTGGTCACCGAGCCCACTCCCTTCGGCCTCCATGACCTGCGCCTCACCGTCGGGGCGGTGCGGCTGCTGGAAATTCCCTTCGGTCTCGTGATCAACCGCGCCGATATGGGTGACCGCAAGGTGTACGAATATGCCCGATCGGAACGGATTCCCATTCTCCTTGAGATTCCCTTTGACCGAGCCGTTGCCGAGGCCTATTCGCGCGGAGAACTCTTTACGGAGAAACTGCCGGAATGGGAAAGGCGTTTTCTGGAACTGTACGAACGCATTGAAAACCTGCTGGAAAAAAGCTCATGCGTGAACTGATCATCATCAGCGGCAAGGGCGGCACGGGAAAAACCAGCCTGACCGCGGCCTTTGCAGCGCTTGCCGACAACATGGTGCTCTGCGACACCGATGTCGATGCCGCGGATCTGCATCTGCTGCTTGATCCGGTGGTGGAAAGGGAGGAAGATTTCCAGGGCGGCTCCCTGGCCGTCATCGACGGGGAGAAGTGTATCGACTGCGGCACCTGTTTCGAGGTTTGCCGTTTCGATGCGGTACGGATGAAAAACGGCCGCCATCACATCGATCCCATGAGTTGCGAGGGCTGCGGCGTCTGTGTCGATCTCTGCCCGGAAAAGGCCATCGACTTTCCCCTGCAGACCAACGGTCGCTGGTTTATCTCCACCACCGCCCATGGTCCCATGGTCCATGCCCGATTGGGAATCGCCGAGGAGAACTCGGGGAAGCTGGTGAGTTTGCTGCGACGGACGGCGGCGCGCCTGGCCCGGGAGAGGGGACTCGGACTGCTGCTCACCGACGGTCCACCGGGCATCGGCTGCCCGGTCATTGCCTCGATCACCGGTGCTTCAGCCGTGCTCATCGTCACCGAGCCCACGGTTTCCGGGCTGCACGATCTGCAACGGGTGGCGGGCCTGGCCGATCATTTCAAGATACCGGCAATGGTGGTCATCAACCGTTTCGACCTCAATGCTCAACAGACCATCGCCATCGAAGAGCTGTGCAGGGCCCGCGATCTGACCCTGGTGGGCAGGATAGCCTTTGACCCGCTCTTCACCCGGGCCATGGTTGCAGGGAAAAACCTTATCCATTACGCGCCGCAAAGCGCTGCCGCCGGGAGCATACGAAAAATATGGCGGACAATAATGGAAACGCCCGCAATGCGGGAAGAACAAGAAAAGAAGTATGCAATCAGGAGATTGAACCCATGAAAAACGGCAGAATAGCGATTCCTTCCATCGGGGCCGGCGGCCTGGACGGCGAACGATCCGGCCACTTCGGTCACTGTGATGTCTTCACCCTGGTGGACGTGCAGGATGGTGAAGTCAAGGAGGTCACCATCCTGGCCAACCAGGACCATTCCCAGGGCGGCTGCATGATTCCGGTGAATATCCTCGCCCGGGCAAAGGCCGACTGCATTATCGTCGGCGGCATCGGAATGCGACCGCTCATGGGATTCCGCCAGGCCGGTATCGACGTCTACCATGAGGCGGAAACTCCTGCCATCCGGCCGGTGGTGGAAAAACTCATTGCCGGTGAACTGGCCGTGATCGCCGATGACCAGGTCTGCGGCGGCGGAGGCGGCGGCCATGGACACGGACATGGTCATGGCGCCTGTTAGTGAATGAAGCCTTGCCTCCACCAAAACATTTCCTCCGGAATACCAGTGCTATGAAACTTGCAATCACCGCTAAAGACACGCACCTGGACGCCGAGGTTGATCCCAGATTCGGCCGGGCCCCCTACATCATCATCGTCGATCCCGAAACCCTGGAATATGAGGCCATCGACAACAGCGATAATGTGCGCGCCTTCAAGGGTGCCGGCATCCAGGCCGCGGTCCTGATCAACGATCATGGCGCCCGGGTCCTGCTCACCGGTTACTGCGGCCCCAAGGCCTTCCAGACCTGCGAGGCCGCCGGCATCAGGGTGGTCAACGATATCAGCGGCACGGTACGCCAGGCAGTGGAACGCTTCAACACGGGCAACATCACCTACGCCGACGGCGCCAATGCCGAGGCCCACTGGTAGCAATGTTTCCGGTCAAGGAAACGAGGGCAGGCGGAAGTGAGCCTGCAAAACAGTTTAGATAGGTGGCCCGTGAAAAAGGGGGAGGGGTGACCTTCCTGTCTATAACTCGTCGCTGCTGTGGCTGTGGTCGTGGTCGCCCAGGGGATGGATGTGTTTGTGCTCGTGGAGGATGGGGCTGTCGCAGGGTATGAGGCGTCCGTGGTCAAAGGCGCAGAAACGGGTGGCGAGCCGGTCGAGGAAATCCCAGTCGTGGGAGATGATGATGCCGGCAAGGTCAAGACCGGCGAGGATGGAGATGAGGCGTCGGCGGCTGTGGGGATCAAGGTCGTTGGTGGGTTCGTCCAGCAGCAGGGCCTTCGGCTTCATGGCCAGGACCGTGGCCAGGGCCACCAACCGTTTCTCGCCCCCCGAGAGCCTGTGGGTAACGCGGGGGCCGTAGCCGGCCAGGCCGACCTGCTCCAGTACCTCCTCGGCAACGCTGACGGCTCGGGCGTGGGAGAGGCCGAGATTCAGCGGCCCGAAGGTAACATCCTCCAGAACGGTAGGGGAAAAGAGCTGATCATCCACATTCTGAAAGAGAAAACCGATCCGCCGCCGCAATGGCCTGAAATCCCGCTCTGTTTGCACCAAGGTGCCCTGAAACCGGATGGAACCGCTCTCGGGCCGCAACAACCCCACCATCAGGTGCAGCAGCGTGGTCTTGCCGCTGCCGTTGGGGCCGACAAGGCCGATGCGTTCCTCGCCGAGAACGAAACTAAGCCCCTGAAAAACCGCATCCTGTCGGCCGGGGTAACGGAAGGTGATATCATCAAGTTCAAGCAGCGGCGGGTTCACGGTAATGTCACCGGCAAAAAAGGGAAGAAAGCGGTCTCCGGTACAAACGGCAGCAACAGGGCGACCAGGGCAAAGAAAAAGAGCAGCAACCAGTCGGCGGGCCGCATCCTCAGCAGATCAATATAGTGAAAGGTTCCGGAAAAGCCACGCAGAATCATGGCATTGCGGATACGGCCGGCCCGCTCCCAGCTACGGACCAGGGTCATGCCGATGAGGTGCCCGTAGGTGCGATAGGTGTGCAGCGAGGTTCTCGGCTGAAAGCACCGTAACCGGGCCGCCCGCCGCAGCCTCTGGAATTCCTCGGCAATGACGAACAGGTAGCGATAAGTCAGCAGCAGCAGCATGGTCATCTTCGGGGAGCGGGAGAGACGGTGCAATCCCTGGCCGATCCGCTGAATGGGAGAGGTGGCCAGCAGAGAAATGGTCAGCAGGACAATTGCGTTTGATTTCAGGGTGATCAGCAATGCCAGCTCCACTCCCTGCCGACTAAGACCCCGGAATCCGGTGGGACCACCGGCACTCAGGGGCAAAATTACCCAGAGAAAGAGGAGAAAAACCTGCACCGCCGCCATTCTCCGGGCCAGGGCCGCAAGCGGCGGGCGGATAAGAACGACGAGAAAAACCGCAAAGGCAAGCGCTGCGGCCGCAACCGGCAGCCGGGTGGTCAGGGCGACCACCGGGATGATCAGAGCGGAACAGATGATCTTGATGCGGGGATCGGCCCCATGCAGAAAGGAGTCGCCCCGGGCAAAGGGTTCGTCAATCACACGCTACTGTTTTTTTTGTAACCGATCACGGGGTATCAACCCCGCGGTATATCTTGCTTCCAGAGCGTCATTGGTCACAGGTGCTGCAGATTTGCTTGGATCTCTTCCGGCCGGGAGAGATCGTGTGAAGATGCGGTGCCTGTGATCAATGACGATTTTTTCTGTTTCTGAGCCAGGATACCAGGCCGGCCAGACCCACGAGCCAACCGATACCGCCGATGATTTCGGTGAGACCGGGCCGCTGCCGCCTGCTTTCAAGCATCATCCGCTTCAACGGTTCCATCTCACGGGCAACGGCACGGGCAACGAGTTCTTTCATCCTTTCCTCGTCCAGGACCGGGGAAACGGGTTTCCGGCCGAAAGCGGCGGCCCGATTCCCCCCATCGCCGCTGTCCCGGGGCCGCTCCTCTCCGGCCTGCCCGCCGGCCGCAGTCGGAGGATCTGTTTCGGCCTTGAGCAGCCACTGGGCCCGGTGGCCGCTGCCGGCATCAAGAACGATACGCAACTCATCGCCGGGAGCGAATCCGGGGGGACGGGGAAGGCGGCAGCGACCATCGGCACCGGTTTTCCCACTCATCAGGGGAGCGCTCTCCCCGGACCGATACACCCTCACCTTTCCTCCCACCACCGGATGGTTGTTGCCCACACTTCCCTCGATCACGATCTCGTCGCCGCTTTCATAGGCAAAGACCCAGACGCCGTGACCCCATGCCCGGCCCGGCCCGGCCGCGAAAAAGTGGAAGAACAGCAGAGCGGTCAGCAGCAGGAGACGCGAAGGAAACCAGCGGGGCTTCATGGACGACTCCCCCGCGCCGTTTGAAACATTTCGGGCTGCACCCGGGCAAGAAAGCCCACCACGAACATGGTGACGATCCCTTCGATGATCATCACCGGCACATGGGCAAGCACCAGGATCTGGGCGGCACGGACAAAGGAATCACCGGAAAAGACCAGTGCGCCGGCCAGCAACAGGGTAGAGAGCAGCACGGCGACAAAGCCGGTGAGAAAGGCGCCGGCTTTTCGGCGCGTCCCGGGCGTGACGATCCAGGAGCGAAAAAGATACCAGACCACAACGGCGGGAGCTCCCATGATCACCCCGTTGACGCCCAGCACCGAAAGGCCGCCGTGCTGAAACAGCAAGGCCTGCAGCAAGAGCGCCACCACAATGGCCGGGACCGCGGCCCAGCCCAGGAGCAGGCCGAGGAGGCCGGAAAAAACCAGATGAACCGATCCCGGCCCCAGGGGAATATGGATGAGCGAGGCCACGAAAAAGGTAGAGGCCAAAAGCGCGGTGGTCATGATGTGGTCGTAGTCCAGCCGCCGCAGACCGATGAGAGTGCCGCATCCGGTCAGCACTCCGCCGGAGGCCAGGACCGGCAGGGAGAGAACGCCTTCGGAAATGTGCATATCACCTCCCCCTGCAACAAGGTATTCCGTAACGGTCAGACGGAGACAAGGGAATCCTCGCTGCCCTGGTCGTTGGGCAGATAGTCGTCGGCGGCATGATCGTTGACCCAGATGGAGCCGTCCAGAACATAGCGGAAGCGGTAGGAGTTGCCGGCGGCCAGGGAAACGGTAACGGAAAAACTGCCGTCCTTGAGTCGCCTCATGGGACAGGCGTCCAGCCGCCAGTCGTTGAAATCCCCGGCAAGCACCGCGGTCGAGCACTTTTCAGGGTTTGGATATTTAAAGGTCACCCGGCAGATACGGCCGGTCCTGGAATAGTTTTTCAGCAACATCGTTTTCTTCTCATAACTGCATTGCAAGTTGGTAAAATGTGGTATAGTACCAGATTTTCACCAGGTGGTCACAGGGTTCGCGGTCCGCTGTGGTATTTTTCCTGATTGTAAGCATCTTTTCAGATTCTACAACAGAGCGCAGATAAAAAAATGGGGAACATTCCCGAAAAAATTCCGGAGCTGCTGGCACCGGCGGGAAACTTCGAAAAACTGGCCATTGCCGTGCATTACGGCGCGGATGCCGTCTACCTGGGCGGCAAACGCTACAGCCTGCGGGCCCGGGCCGCCAACTTCGACACCGCCGAAATCGAGCGGGCGACACGTTATGCCCACGAGCATGGCGTCAAGGTCTACGTCACCGTCAACATCTTTGCCCACAACCGGGATCTGCAGGGGGTAGAGGAGTATCTGCGCCGCCTGCGTCATGCGGAGGTGGACGGTCTCATCATCTCCGATCCCGGCATTCTGCTCATCAGCCGGCGGACAGTGCCGGAAATACCCATCCACCTCTCCACCCAGGCCAACGTCACCAACCGCGCCGGTGCCGATTTCTGGGTGACCCAGGGAGTCCACCGCCTCAACCTGGCCAGGGAGCTGAGCCTTGACGAGATTCGGGAAATCCGCAGCAGTGTCGCCGCGGAGCTGGAAGTCTTTGTCCACGGCGCCCTGTGCATCTCCTACTCCGGCCGCTGCATGCTCAGTAATTACATGACCGGCCGGGATGCCAATCAGGGGGACTGCGCCCATCCCTGCCGTTACCGTTATCGGCTGGAGGAGGAAAAACGGCCCGGCAGCTATTTCCCGGTGGAGGAGGACGAACGCGGCACCTATATCTTCAACTCCCGGGATCTCTGCCTGCTGGATAAGCTGCCCCGGCTGGTAGCCGCCGGCATCGACGCGGTCAAAATCGAGGGCCGGATGAAATCGGTCTACTATGTGGGCGCTGTCGTTCGCCTCTACCGGGCGGCGCTGGACCGGATCAGGCGGCAACTGGAAAGCGGCGAAGCGCCGGATCCCCAACTGCCGAAAATCTTTGCCGAAGAAATCGCCAAAGTGGGCACCCGGGGAGCCACCAGCAACTTTTTCGAGAACCCGCCGCAAAGCGGGGACATGCTCTACGACGCCATGCGGGAGAGGCAACCCCACGTACCAGTGGGCATTGTCCGGGGCACAGATCCCCTGGTGATCGAAACCCGCAACGTCCTGGAAACCGGGGACCGGGTGGAATATCTGGGCCGGGATCCGGCGCCTCTGGCAGCCGTCGTCGTCGCCATGCACGACCAAGACGGCAAGCCGCTGCAGCGGGCCAATCCCTGCACCCGGGTGACCCTCACAATGCGCCCGCCGCCGGAGAAACCTGCTATCAACGCACTTTTACGCAAAAAAGAAAGCTTTACCGAAAAGCCGCAGCAGAGTACTCTCTCCCCTGTTATCCACCGGGAGGAAAGGGTAAAATCCCGGTGAACATCGACCCGGGAGGCGGAAAAGCGGAATCAACCGGACTGGAGGAAATATGGAATCATTTGAAGAACTCCTGGAGGTATCAACAAAAATCCACGGCCATATCTGCGCCGGCCAGGTGATCGGGGTACGGTTGGCCATGCTGGGCCTTGCCAAAATCGGCATCGACGACCCCAAGGGCGCGGACCGCAAAAAACTCTACGTCTTCGTGGAAATCGACCGGTGCGCCACCGATGCCATTCAGTCGGTGACCGGCTGCAGCCTGGGCAAGCGTTCCATGCGCTGGATGGATTTCGGCATCATGGCCGCCACCTTCGTCAACCTGGAAAGCGGCCGGGCCGTGCGCATCACCGCCCTGGAGGAATCCCGGGAGTTGTCGAAAAAATATTGCCCGGAAATCGAAAACAAGTACCAGCGTCAGCTCCAGGCCTACCGCATCATGCCGGAAGAGGAACTCTTCCGGGTGGAAGAGGTGGCGGTGACCATTCCAGACTGCGACATGCCGGGTCGTCCCCGCAAACGGATAAAGTGCGCGGCCTGCGGCGACTGGGTCCAGGACTGCCGCGACGTGGAAGTGGACGGCCAATCCATCTGCCGGGCCTGCGCCGGCCGGCGATACTACCGCAAGCTCTCTTGAAAACAGCAACCATGACCTCAGCCGCATTCCCGGCCGGGACAGCGCCCCCGCAGCAGGCCGGACCGCCATGATCAAATCATTCCTGCAACGCGCCGGCCAGCGGTTGAAACAGCTTGCCGGCGCCAATAAAAAAACGAAAACGGCAAAGGAGCGGCACAGCCAGGCGGACCAGGCCCCAAAAAAACCGGCGGCAAGACGCAAGGCCGGGCGCACCCCCGACGCCGACCCCGGCGGCCGGAACCGCAACAGGCAACAGGAGCGCGGCGACTCCGGCAGCCGGAAGGGAAAATATCGCCGCCCCCGGCCCGGGAAACGGAAAAAACCGCGCTGGACTCCGGCAGCCTTTCCGGTGGATCCCATGCCCGGCAAGAGCCGTTTTCACGACTTCAAGCTGCCGCGGGGCATCATGCACGCCATCGCCGATCTTGACTTCCGCTACTGCACTCCCATCCAGGAAAAGGCCCTGCCCGCTGCCCTTGCCGGCAAAGACCTCATCGGCAGGGCCGGAACCGGAACCGGCAAGAGCGCCGTTTTCCTCATCGCCCTTTTTACCAGGCTGCTCAGGGAAAAACAGGAGGGGAAAACAAAGCGCCGACCGGGCCGCCCCCGAGCCCTGATCATCGCCCCCACCCGCGAACTGGTCATGCAGATCGCCAAGGATGGCAAGGCCCTGGGAAAATACAGCCATCTGCGCATCCTCGCCGTCTACGGCGGCGCCGATTACTCCAAACAGCAACGACAGCTCAGCGGCCGGCCTGTGGACGTGGTGGCGGCCACACCGGGCAGGCTGCTGGACTTTGCCGCCAAGGGCATCATCAACCTCAAGCAGGCCTCCATCATGGTCATCGACGAGGCGGACCGCATGCTGGACATGGGTTTTATTCCGGATGTGCGACGCATCATCTATAAAACCCCGCCCAAGGAAAATCGGCAGACCATGCTCTTTTCCGCCACGGTCACCGAGGAGGTCAGGCGGTTGGCCTCCCAGTGGTGCATCAAACCCGTCTATATTGAAAGCGAGCCGGAACAGGTGGCGGTGGACACGGTGCGACAGATTGTCTATATGACCACCACCGCGGAAAAATTCACGGTTCTCTACAACCTCATCACCTCAAAACCGCACGAGCGGATCCTTGTTTTCACCAACATGAAAAACGAGGCCGGGAGACTCAGCGAACGATTGAAACGACACGGCATCGACTCCATCCTGCTCACCGGCGACGTACCCCAGCAAAAACGCATGGCCCGGCTGGAACGTTTCCGGGCAGGGGCCACCGCCGTGATGGTGGCCACGGATGTGGCGGGCCGGGGAATCCATATCGAGGGCATCAGCCATGTGGTCAACTTTACCCTGCCCTACGAGCCGGAAGACTATGTCCACCGCATCGGCAGAACCGGCCGGGCCGGCGAGAGCGGCACTTCCATCAGCTTCGCCTGCGAGGAAGGCGCCTTTTACCTGCCGGAAATCGAGGAGTATATCGGCAAACCGCTCAGCTATACGGTGCCGGAAGAGGAACTGATGAAAAAACCGCCCCGGCCGGCGGCAAAACAACGACACCGCTAGGCGGGGACTTGCAAGCTTGCGGTCGGATTGCTATCCTGCACCCATCTTTTTCCCATGAACCCGAAAGAAAAAAAACACCCATGAAAAAAAGACCGGCTCTTTTTATCAGACACCTTC
>Ga0256914_1002068_pt1 | contig 17096 bp, 17 predicted proteins | sample HulkmetaG_FD_191571 | JGI IMG/M metagenome (GOLD analysis project Ga0256914, IMG submission 191571) | Hydrothermal chimney microbial communities from Main Endeavour vent field at the Juan de Fuca Ridge, Pacific Ocean - Hulk | ecosystem: Environmental > Aquatic > Marine > Hydrothermal vents ... | reverse complement strand
GGTGACAACTGGGTCTGGGTCGAGCCGGAGACCTGGGGCCAGATATCATGGGACGTCCCCCCGAACTCTCCCGCCGCAAAGCAGCCGGAGGGCAAGCAGATCACCGTCAAGGCCTACTGCATGCGCACGGACGCCGCACCGGGCCTGAGCGAGCGCAGCTTCGCGCTCAGCGATTACATCGTCGTCCGGGGATTTGTCAGGTGGAACAGTTTGGAAATGTCTCTCGATGTGCGCGATAGCGGCAGCGACCCCGACTACACCGTGACGCCGCCGGGGCTGGTAATCGAAGGAGAGGAATAAGCGCCGCACCAGCCCGTACCGGCAGGTTTCGCACGGCGCCTTGCTCCCGGGCAGGGGTAGAGCGCGGTTTTTAAACAAGGCCGGCGGGGCAGCTCCTGGCCTGCCGGCTTTGTTTGCCCGGGTCGGGGTTTGCTACTGGGGCGGCCTGGTCCGGTCAGTTTGTTCCAGCGCCCTCACCAGGTGGTAGAGCGCCCGGTGGCGGGGGAGCTCGAGCCCCATCCCGGCGCCCCATTTCAGCAGTACGCCGGTTATCTCTTCAATCTCCGTCCGCCGACCGGCACGCACGTCGGCCAGCATGCTGCTAACGTTCCCGGCCGTCGCCAGCGCCACCTCCTCCACCAGCCGCATAATCTCTTCTTCACCCTCTTCCAGCCCCCGCGCCTTCAGCACCGGCGCCATCTCGCGCACCAGCCCGGCCATCAGCTCGCGGATTTCCGGCTCCAGCAAACCACCGTTGGGCCGGTTCAGAATTGCGGTGAGCGGGTTTATGACCAGGTTGACCGCCAGCTTGCGCAGCCGCACGGCGGTCAGCTCGCCGCTCGCCTGCGCCGGCAGGCCGGCCTCGGTGAGCAGGGTCGCCAGGTCGGAAAACTCCGGCGGTACCCAGCTCATCCCCGGGGAAACCAGCACCACCGCCCCCTCATCCAGCCTGGCGGCCACCGTGGTTGCCCCCTGGCGAATCGGTGGCGGTGGCGGAGGAAAAAGGTCTTCCACCCAGCCGTTTTGCAAGCTCACCGCCCCCTCCTCCACCAGGCGAGCGGCGGTAGCGGCCGCGGCGGCGGTGTCGGGAGTCTTGACCAGGATCAGCCCGAAGCGGGCCGGCGGAGCCTCGTCGGGTCCGAAGGCCTCGGGGTAAACGCGGGTCTCGAGCCCGCCCGCCTCGCGCACAACGTAACCGCGGCGCAGCTCCCGCGCCCGCTGGCGGTCGCGAGCCACCAGCGCTACCCGGGTCAGGCGGGCCAGCCGCGCGGCGAAGACCCGGCCCAGCGCCCCGGGGCCGATTACGGCAACCTGGTATTCAGCCCTCGCCGTAGAGCCCCTCCAGCTCCTCTTCGTCCATCTGATACGAGTGCTCAGCCGCCGGAAAAACGCCGCCTCGCACGTCGGCAACGTAGGCGGCCACGGCCTCCCTGATTAGCTGGCCGCCTTCTAGATAGCGCTTGACGAAGCGCGGCTTGAAGCGGTCGAAAACCCCGATTAGATCATGGAAGACCAGCACCTGCCCGTCGGTCTTGCCGCCCGCGCCGATACCGATGGTTGGCACCTGTAGCTGCTCGCTGACCAGAGCGGCCAGTTGCGCGGGCACCATCTCCAGAACAACCCCCCAAACGCCCGCCTCCTCCAGGGCCAGGGCGTCCTCGAGCAGCTTCTTGGCGGCGGCGGCGCTCCGCCCCTGCACTTTGTAACCACCCAGGCTGCCGGCCGTCTGCGGCGTCAGGCCTACGTGACCCAGCACCGGCACGCCGGCGGCTACCAGCTGGCGGACTACCGCCGTCTTGGCCCCCTCCAGCTTGACGGAGTCGGCTCCGCCCTCCTTGACCAGCCGCTCGGCCGCCGCCAGCGCCCTTTCCGAAGTGGCGTCGGCCATGAAAGGCAGGTCGGCCACCAGGTGGACATGCGGTGCTCCCCGGCGGGCCGCCTTCGTGTGGTGGAGAATCTCTTCAACGGTCACCGGCACGGTGGAGTCGTACCCGAGAACCACCATCCCCAGCGAGTCACCGACCAGAATTACGTCGACCCCGGCCTCGGCCGCCAGCTTGGCGGTTGGATAGTCGTAGGCCGTGAGCATCACCAGCGACCCCGGGCCCTTGCGGCTTTTCAGTTCGGGAATAGTCAGCTTGGCCACGCCTGCATTCTAGCCCGGCCACGCGTACCGGCAATAGCAGAAGCGCGCGCCACGTCATTCGGAACCGACCGGTACATTTGTATTTTTATATATCCGCTAATAGTGTTAATCTAAAAAAGCAGTTATGCACGGCGCCGGCAGGAACACCAGCATAGACGTTTTTAATTTCTGGAACAGCTACTACTGGTTGTCCATCTGGGGTGCCATTGCCATGGCCTGCCTGATTCACATCAACGGCCGCCACTGGACCGACCTTCGCTTCGACCTGGGCTTCGCCGCCTGGACGGCCGTCGCGCACCTGGCCGCGCGGCGCTGGCCCATGGCCACCCGCTTTGTTCACGCCCTGAGCGTTCTCCCCTTTCTAACCTATTATTTCTCGCAACCGGACATCCTGGTGCCCCAGGACCAGCGGGCGCTGGCCTTCGTGATGCTCTCGTTCTTCCCCATATACACGATCTCGGCCATGAGCGGCCTCGTCGGCTGCCTGACCTCGCTCTTGATTACCGCCATCTCCGCCTACCCGCTCATCTCCAGCTCGCCGACCGCCATCGCCCTGTCTCCGCTCTACTGGGGGCTGGCGGCCATGATCGGTTACGGCCATTACTCGCTCACCAACCTCCTGAATGAACGCTACCGGCAGTTACAGACCATGGCCCTGAGCGATCCGCTAACCGGTCTGGGCAACCGCCGCGCTCTGGAGCGCGACTTTGCCCGCTATCAGCACCTGGCAGCCCGCGACGGCAAACGCCTGATACTCACCCTCTGGGACATCAATGACCTAAAGAAAATTAACGATATCCACGGCCACTCTTTCGGCGACAGCGTTATTAAGAAGTTTGCCCGGGCGGTCACCGAAACCGCCCGCCACAGCGACCCCTTCTATCGCATTGGCGGTGACGAGTTTGCCGGTATCCACATCGGCATCGAAAACCCCAACGACCTGATCAGGCGCGTGCGCAGCAAGGTACCCTGGGTCTCCGCCGGCTGGACCGACGCCACCTACCTCAGCTTCGAGGAAGCTTACGAACGGGCTGACCAGAGCATGTACACAGACAAATCAACCAAGCCGGGCGACCCGAGCATCTTTGACATGGACAAGTAATTTATACTCAGGCTCGTGAGCTTTGCCCACGAAAACCCGACCATCGCCGCCTTCGGTCGCCAGGTGGAGAGGGAGTTTGCCGCCGACGTCGGCGGGCACGACTGGTGGCACGTCTGGCGCGTCTGGCGACTGGCTCGCAAAATAGCGCTGGCGGAAGGAGCCGATACCTATATAGTCGAGCTGGCGGCTCTGGGTCACGACGTCGAAGACCACAAACTGGGCCGCCCGCGGGGAACCCTCGAGGCCTGGCTGCGAGAAGCGGGCGTGGCCGCCCACGCCCGCGCCCAGGTCATGGCGATATGCGAAAATGTAAGCTTCAAGGGCGCCGGCGTACCCGACGAGATGCCCACCCTGGAAGGAAAAGTGGTGCAGGACGCCGACAGGCTCGACGCTCTCGGCGCCATCGGCATAGCCCGCGCCTTCGCCTACGGCGGCTCGCAGGGGCGGCCGCTCTACGACCCGGCAGAAACACCGCGGTTGCACTCCGGTTTCGAGGAGTACCGGAGCTCGCGCTCCAGCTCGCTTTTGCATTTCTATGAAAAGCTCTTCCTGCTGGCGGAAAGGATGCACACCCCCACCGCCCGCCGCCTGGCCCGGGAACGCCACGACTACATGAAAGGCTTTGTTGACCGGTTCCTGGCGGAGTGGAACGGCGAAGCCTGAAGGTCGCCCGCTTTAGACGGGCTTGCCGCCGACTGCCTTGACAGGGTTATAGCTCTCTATCGGCCGCAGGGGCGTTTCGTATCCGGCGGCGTAGAGCACGCCATTTTCCTCTTCAAGCAACAACCGCGGCAGCGGGTAGCGGGGCGGGCCGAAGACAGCCTTACCGGCTTGCAGCGGGTCGAAGGCGCCAAAGTGGCAGCGGCAGCCGAAGAACGGGTGTTCGGCCCGGTAGTTATAGAGAATGGCCCCGGCTTCCAGATTGCGGACGTAGTCGATCGTGCACCCCTGGTGTGTGCAAATTCGCGACCAGCCGGCAAAGTGCCTGTCGCCGACGCTGATGCCGCCCGGAACCGGCTGCGGCAGGCGCAGGACCACGGCCGGCAGTTTGCCCCTGGGCAGCTGGTAGTCGAAGTAGCGGAAACTCCAGGGCTCTTCGAAATCGGCTACCGCCCCCACCTTCACCCGCTCGCCGCGTTTCCAGTTCGGCTGCGACTCGGCGCCGGTCTTGAGAAACTGGATCTTGATGGCCCGCCAGCCGAACCAGCCGAAAAAGGTGGCGGCTATCCCCGAGGGAACTATCCACACCAGGTCACGACGGTTCAGCTTCATCGCCTACATCTCCTGCTGCATGTATTCGATTAGAGCTTTCAACTCCTTGTCGCTCATCTCCACCGCCGGCATGGTGCCGGTGCCCCTTTGCACTATCTCTTCGACGGCGCCGTCGACTTTGAGAACCGGGTTATGCGCCAGCGCCGGACCGATTCCGCCCTCACCGTTCTGGCCGTGGCAGGCGGCGCACTTTTCCCGGTAGACGATCTTGCCGTCGATAACGTCTTCCATTCCCGCCGGGGCCTGGGGGTGATCCGGCGGCACGTCGGCGGCCGCCTGGGAGTCGCCTACCGGCGGATGATCCGGCGGCAAAGCGCTCTGCTGCTGGGCTTCAGGCGGCATCTGCGCCAGGCGCTCCTCGGCGGTCTTGATCATGCTCTCTACATATTCCTTCTGCGGACCGCCGGCCTGGATGTACCTCTTCCAGGCGCCAATGGCCTCTTCAAAACGGCCCAGGCTGGAGTAGGCCTGCCCCAGGAAGAGGAGCGCCTCGGTGTCCTTCGGGTCAAAGGTAACCACGACCGCCAGCACGTTGGCCGCGTCCTCCGGGTAACCGGACATGTAGAAGAGGATGCCCATCCTCTTCCAGGCCTTGAGGTTCTTGTCGTCGATTTCCAGGACCTTCTTGTAGCCCTCGGCGGCAGCGTTGTAGTCGGCCTCTTTCCAGGCCTCGTCGGCGTACGCCAGCCAGCTGTCCAGGTCGTTTTTCTGCTCAGCTTTCTTTTTCAGGGCCGCGAGCTTCTCGCTCGTCGCGGCTTCGCCATCCGCTGGCTGCGCGCCGTTTATCTGGCTGGTGGTGGTAATGGTGCCGCCGGGGGCGCGGGGAACTACGTAGCGCAGGAGCACGCCGGTACTGACCAGCAAGACGATCGCGGCGAGGGTCAGTGAGAGCCAGGGGCGGCCGGCTTTCTTGGGGGCGGGCGCTCCCTGAAGCTCGGCCAGGCGCTTCTCGAGGTGGACTATGCGGCCCAGCGTCCGCTTGCGCTCGCTACCCTCGAGGCTTCTTGCCTCTTCCTTGAGAGCGTCTATCTCGGCCTGCAGCTCCTCCGGCAGGGGGTCGGCCGGGAAGGGCTGGGGCGCAGAACGTAGCGGTGAGATGGTGAAAATCAGCGCGAGCAACAAAGCTAGCGCGGCAAATATCCAAAACAACGTCATTCCTCGCCTCCGCTTCTGTCGCCCTGCTCGAGTTCCTTCTCGAGGCGGGCTATCTCTTCCTCGCCTACCTCTTCATAGGCGGCCTCCCGCTTGGCAGTAGTCCTGGTATAGCCATACAAGCCCAAACCGAAGATCCCCAAACCAATTAGCGGCGCCAGCCAGACGACCAGCCCCAGCCCCTTCTTGGGCGGCTCATAGAGAATCCAGTCGGTGTAGCGGTCCACAAAATACTGGATTATCTCTTCCTCGCTCTTCCCCTCCTTCAGCATCTCGGCTATCTGCCGGCGCATTTCCTCGGTCACGCCGGCGTTCGACTCGGCGGCGCTTTCTCCGCGGCAAACGGGGCAGCGCAGCTTCTTGGCGATCTCAAAAACCTCGGGAGGGTAGTCTGGCGGCGGTTCATTACCAACCGACTGCGCCATGGACACGCCCAGGAGCAATATCAGCAGCCAAACCCAGCGCTTCATTCGAGCACCTCACGAATCATCTTTTCCAGCGTTTCCATGTCAATCGAACCCGCGTGCCGCTCGATCACCCGCCCCTCCCTGGAGATGATGAACGTCTCGGGCACACCATACATACCGTAGTCAACGCCAATCTTGCCGCGGGGGTCGTAGACGTTCGGGAAGGTCAACCCGAATCTGGCAACGAACTCGTTGCCGTTCTTGCGCTCGTCCTGGGTATCAACACCGATGAACATCACCCTGTCACCCCAGCGCCGCCAGGCCGCTTCGATAATCGGTGCCTCTTCGTAGCAAGCAGGGTAACACCAGCTGGCCCAGAAATTGAGGACTATCGGCTTCTTGCCGAGATAGTCGGCCAGGTTTATCTTCTCCCCCCACTTGCCCTTGAAGGCATCTAGCAGCTCCATCTCAAAAACCGGCGCCTCGCGACCGGCAAGGGCTGAGGGCAGTTCGCTACGCTGGTCCTTGGTCTGGATTCCCCACCAGAAGAGAACCCCCAGAGCCACCACTACCACCAGCCCTATCAGGCTTTTGGCGTTCATGCCGTCACCCCCTCAGCCGCTGGCGCCCGCGCCGGCGCGCCGCTGGGCCAGACGATCATCATGGTGCCCAGGATAACGATGCCCGCCGAAATCCACAGCCACAAAACGAGCGGCGTGACCACCAACCGCAGCGTCGCCCAGCTCCCTTTTTCCTGGTCGTAGGCCTGCAGAACCAGGTAATAATCCTTGAGCCAGGTATAGGTGACCGAAGGCGAAGCAAAGGGCGTGCGTGAACTGCGGTAGTAATTGAGGCGCGGGTGTACCTCGCCCAATCCGCTCACCTCCACGTCGGCGACCACCGAGTCGCGGTACTTTTCGCGGAGCAGGCGGAGCTTGTGCAGGGTTATCTCGCGTCCGACCACGTTCCAGCTCTGGCCGATGTCGAGCGTTTTCTGAACGTCCAGCCGGTAGCTCTGGCTGAACGAAATGGCCAGCGCTGCCAGAATCACCCCCAGGTGAACCGTGTAACCACCGTAACGGCGGCGCGAGTGGGAAAACTGATCGGCCAGAACCCGGAAGAAGCTGGCGCCTGTTACCCGGGCGCGGCGCAATACCGGCGAGAAGGTCAGCCAGACGAGCGCCACCAGGTTGAAGAGCACCAGACCCACCGTCAGGCTGACCCATAGCGTCCAGCCAACTACCAGCCCGAGCGCCGTGCCGAGGACCAGCGCGATGGTCATCCATACAACCACCCGTAATGTCTCCGGCTCCGCCTTCCGCCAGGGCAGCACGGGCCCCAGGCCCATCAGAATCAGCATCAGGTAACCCAGGGGAACGAATAGCTGGTTGAAGAAGGGGGCGCCCACTGACACTTTGGCCCCGTTGAACGCCTCGACCAGCAGCGGGAATAGAGTGCCCAGAATGACCACGAAGGCCATGGTTATCAGCACCAAAGCGCCGAAAAGCAGCAGCCCCTCCCTGGAAAGCGGGTGCACCGCGCCAACGTCGCGCACCTCCGAAGAAACCCGGCCAAGCAGGCTGAAGCCAACCGCCAGGATTACCAGCAGGAAACCCAGGAATATGGGCCCGACCGGCCCGCCGGCAAAGGCGTGGACCGATTCGATTACGCCCGAGCGGGTCAGGAATGTACCAAAAACCGTTGCGGCGAATGAAAGCGTAACCAGCGAAAAGTTCCAGGTTCTGAAGAGGCCCCGCCGCTCCTGAACCATGGCCGTGTGCAAAAAGGCCGTCGCCAGGAGCCAGGGGATGAACGAGGCGTTTTCCACCGGGTCCCAACCCCAGTAGCCGCCCCAGCCAAGCACCTCGTAACTCCACCATCCACCTGCGTAAATGGCCGCGGTCAGAAAACCCCAGGCGATCAACAGCCACCACTTGGTCTCGACCACCCAGGTCTGGTAGCGGCGGGTCCACATGGCGGCTATGGCGAAGGCGAAGGGGACCGAGAGACCGACAAACCCCAGGTACATCAGGATAGGGTGGACCGCCATCATCCAGTGGTTTTGCAGGAGGGGGTTGGGTCCAGGCCCGTCACTGGGCGGATTGGGGATGGTGATAAAGGGGTTGATGACGAAGAGAACGTTCACCAGGAAGAAAAGCTGGATTACGAAGAGGGTGCCCAGGGCCACCGGGCTGGTCCAGTAGTCGCGCATCTTGCTGCCGGCCAGCCAGGTGTACAGGGTTTGCAGCAAGGCCCAGAGGAGAATCGAGCCCTCCAACGCCGCCCAGAGGGTGGCGAACTTGACCCAGGTGGGGTTGACCCGGGTGCTGTTGCGAGCCACGTAGATGACCGAAAAGTCGTCGGTCAGCAGCGCCCATTCCAGCGCCACGAACGCCCCGAGCGTCCCTAGCAGGGCCACCAGCGCCGAGCGTTTAGCGATCACCAGATAGCGGGCGTCCTTGTTCCACCAGGCCAGAACCGCCGCCAGCAACCCGACCACCGAAAACAGCACTGCCAGCGCCAGGCTGAAGTTACCTACTGCCGAGGGCGTCACTTGGTTTCCTCCAGCAATTTGCGGATCTGGTCGGGCGAGTAGCCCTCCTCGGGCGGAGCCTGGTAGCTCTCGGAATGCTTTATCAGGAGGTTATCGCCCTTGAAAACGTTCCCGACGAAATGCCCCTCTACGACCACTCCCTGGTTGTCTTTGAACAGCTCCGGAGGGGTGCCGGTGTGTTCAACGGGGATGTCAACGACTCCGTCGGTCACGATGAACTTGAGTTCCAGTGTCTTGGGGTTGAAATGAACGCTGCCCTCCTTGACCAGCCCTCCCAGCCGCACTCGCTTACCCTCGTACTTGGCCGGGTTATCGGCGTACTCGCTGGGGAGAACGTAGTAAACCAGGCTCTTCCCCAGCCCTCCCCAGGCCAGATAGGCTATGGCAGCCAGGATGATCAGGAAGCCAACCAGGTATTTAGTCCTCACACTCCACCCCCAACCGCCAGAAAAGGTAGGCGGCGTATCCGAACAACAACACGTACGTGGCGGTATATACGGCGGTTACGAAGATACCCAGTGAGCTACTCATCCCAGTCCTCCTTGCGCGCGGCGCAGAGAGCTACCTTGCCTTTCAACCTCAAGAAGAAGACGTAAAGGATGTTGATCGCGGCCAGGTTGACCAGCATGGCCAGCACCATCGCCCCGTCCATGTGGACCTTGCGGTTGATTATGTCGAAGGTGGCCGTCTGATGGATGCTTCGCCACCAGTAAACCGACATGTAGTTGATTGGAATGTTGACCACGCCCAGGATCGCCGCGGCGGCAGCAGCCTTAGCGCGGAACTCCGGGTCTTCGATCGCCTGCCGCAGTAAAAAGTAGCCAACGTAAAAAGCCGTCAGGATTGCGCTGGTGGTAAGCTTCGGCTCCCAGGTCCAGTAAACGCCCCAGGTCGGCCGCGCCCACATCATGCCTCCAAAGAGCGTCAGCAGCATGAAGAGCAGACCTATTTCGGCGCTGGCCGCCGAAAGGCGGTCATACGCCGGATTCTGCTTCCATAGATAGAGGATGGCGTAGATCATGGCGACGACGAAAGCCAGGTAGGCCGTCCAGGCTGCGCCTACGTGAACGTATAGGATTCTTATCAGGTAATGCTGTTGTACGTCGGGCGGAGCCGTGAAGGCCAGGTACTGGCCGATGGCCAGAACCAGCAAACCAATCACCAGCAGCGCTTTGTCTATCGTATCTAACCTGGTGCTTCCCGATTGGCTGTTCACGCGGGTACCCCTCTTCCATATAAAGACGGAGGACAGTTCAACATAGTAATCACAAGCATCTCGCGACTTAACGTATCACACGTTCATTGAGGATTCGGATAGGGTTGCATGAGAATACGGCTCCACCGGAACACTGCGAAGCGACCTGGTAAACAGTTTGTAACTAACACACCGTTCTACAATCATGCATCCATAGCGGTTTTATCGGGTATAAATAAAAGCATTATCAGGACATATGACCTAATTTTTCGATTATGATATTCATTAGACAACCTCTACCGTCGCGTGATGACGGGAAAGGAAGGTGAGTATGAAACGAAGAATATTGGTTGGGCTAAGCGTACTGATGATGCTGGCCTGGGCTCAGGTGCCCGAAAAGGTGAGCCCCGAAATGGCCGCCGAGAAAGGGTGTTTGAGCTGTCACGAGGGCATCGAAGACATCATGCCCCCCGACAGTGGCATGATGATGCAAATCAAAGCCTTCGGCGCCCAGGCTGGCGACCCCGCTGGTTGCGTGGTCTGCCACGGCGGTAATCCCAAGGGCCTCACCAAGGAAGAGGCCCACTCCGGCGCCCCCGAAGCGCTCAAGGGGCGGGGTCCGCAGGAGTTCTACCCCGATCCGGGCTCGATCTGGATTGCCGACCGGACCTGCGGTCAGTGTCACCCCGGCTATGACTACCGTCTCAACCTGGCGCTGATGCAGACCGAGGCCGGTAAGATACAGGGCAACCTGCACACCTTCGGCTTCCCCGAGACCTGGGACGGCAAGACGCCTTACGGCAACTACGACGTCAAGGACACCGACGGTCAGGTTCCCCAGGTCGGTACCGAAGCCTACAAGAAGTACATGGCCGAGCTGATCAAGCTCTACCCGCAGGCCTTCCCGACCGAGCTCAAGCAGCTCCCCGAGGTGACCACCGAGCAGGTCAAGAAAGACCCGAAGCTGGCCGCGATTACCTACCAGCGCCACGACTGCCAGCGCTGCCACGTTGGCGTCAACGGCCGGGAGAAGCGCGGCGACTACCGCGGCATGGGTTGCTCCTCCTGCCACATCATCTACGGCGATGAGGGCTTCTACGAGGGCAACGACCCGACCATCAACAAGGAAGAACGCGGCCACCCGATCGCCCACCGGATAGTCGCCACCCGCGAGATTGGCGGCGTTCACCCCGGCGACAGCGGCGGCATTCCGACCGCCACCTGTAACTCCTGCCACAACCGCGGTAAGCGTATCGGCGTGACCTTCCAGGGTCTGATGGAATTCCCTTACGGCACACCTTTCAACGACAAGGGCGGCAAGCAGCCCAAGCTGCACACCAAGAAGTACCTCTACATCGCCGACGACGTGCACCACCGCGGCGAGCCCGGTAAGGGCGGCATGCTCTGCCAGGACTGCCACACCACCATCGACATGCACGGTGACGGCAATATCTTCGCCACCACCCTGGCGCAGGTAGAGATTGAGTGCGAAGACTGCCACGGCACTCCCGACAAGTACCCCTGGGAGCTGCCCCTCGGCCAGGGTGAAGAGTTCGGCCGCCAGCTCTCCGACGAGCCGCGTGGTCTGGCTGACCAGCCGCTGCCCGAGACCGTCGCCTTCGCCACCGTCTACCCGAAAGAAGACGGCTACCTGCTGACCGCTCGCGGCAACCCCTTCGGCAACGTCGTCAAGCGCGGCAACAAGGTGATCGTCCACTCCGCCACCGGCTCCGACTTCGAGGCCCCGGTGCTCAAGGCGATCAACGAGTCCGATACCTGGAGCTCGGCTGACGCCAAGGTGGCCATGGTGTCGGTAACCAAGCACACCGAGAACCTCGAGTGCTACGCCTGCCACGCCTCCTGGGTGCCGCAGTGCTATGGCTGTCACGTAAAGGTTGACTACTCGGGTGGCGTAACCGGCACCGACTGGCTCAAGTCGGGTAGTGAGGTCGACGAGCACGGCATGACCGCCGAGTCTGCGATCGGCTCCAGCGGCATCAAGTCTCCCGGTAAGATTTCCGAGTCGCGCTCCTACCTGCGCTGGGAAGACCCGGTCCTGGGTATCAACGGCGAGGGTCGCGTTACCCCGCTGATGCCTGGCTGCCAGGTCGTCTACACGGTCATCGACACCGAGGGCAACACCATCGCTCACAACGTCATCGCCCGCTCGCCGGACGAGGCCGCCCAGCTCGGTCAGGACCTGATTCCGCTGGCCATCGACATGGCGCCGGCGCAACCGCACTCGGCGTTGCCCGAAGCCCGTAGCTGCGAGAGCTGCCACAACAACCCCAAGACGCTCGGCTACGGCATCGACAAGGGCATCTACCAGGCTCACTACGCCGAAGACATCATCGCCGACATCACCGACGCCCGCACCGGCAAGCCGCTGGCCAAGCACTACCAGATCCAGATCCCGGCCATCCCCGACCTGACCTTCGACTGGTCCCAGATCGTCGATCCCAAGACCGGCAAGCAGGTCGCCACCGTCGGCACCCACTGGCCGCTCTCGCGCTCGCTCCCGCAGGAGATGCGCGACAACATGGACCGCAGTGGCCTCTGCATGGGCTGCCACAAGGAAATGACCGACGAGAAGGTCTGGAGCGTCGTCAGCACTCCGGGCACCATGAACAACGCCGAGCACCTCGACTTGATGCACAAGATGCTGCTCAAGTACTACGAGGATGCCAAGAAGAAGGGTCAGTAGGCTTCAGGCTTAGCTACCGGGTAGGCTGGAGAGAAATCTCCAGCCTACTTCTAATCAGAGCGTGTTAGATTACCGCCAGGAGATGATGATGCACCGATACCTCTTAGCGCTGTTCGTTGCCGCAGCCATGGCGGCCGGAATAGCGGGCTGTAAGTCTAAATCCGAGGCAAAAACCAAGACTGCGGCCCCGCCCCCCGTTACGGCGGCAAGCACCGACCCGTCCGCCGCAAGCAAAAATAGCTCCTCCCCGCCCACCCTCCCCCCCGGCGCCAAGGCCGGCCCGCTTGACCTTTCGAAGGTCGGTCCGCACGACGAAACTTACGCCCACGAAAGCCTCTCGGCCGACAAGTGGGCTGAGGTGGCCCTGATGTACCAGGCCAAGGGGCAGTATGGCGAGGCGCTTTCAACGCTCGACCAGGCACTGGCCCACTATCCGGAGAGTGCCCACCTTTATGCCATCCGCGGAGCCCTCTGGCTGCAGCTCGAAGAATATGCCAAGGCGGTGGCAGACCTAAAGAAGTCGCTCGAGCTCCAGGAGGACCCCGGCGTACGGGTCAACTACGCCGAGGCGTTGCGCCGCTTCAACCGCAAGAATGAGGCTCTGGAGAACCTCGATAGGGCCCTCGAAGATCAACCCGACTATTTCCCGGCTCTCTTCAACCGTGGCGTTTTACGCTACGAGCTAGGCGACAACGAAGGCGCCCTGGCCGATTTCAATAAAGCCATCGAGGTTGACCCCGAAGCGGCCGCTCCATACTTTAACCGCGCCGCCGTTCTCTGGCTCCTGGGAAAGAAAAAGGAAGCCATCGCCGACCTCGACACCTTTATAGCCAAAGCCCCCAAGGGCGAGTGGCGCGATACCGCCAAGGACCTGAGGCAAACCTGGCAGGAACAGCTGGAGGCCGACCAATGAAGCACCTGACACTTCTTCTCGTGCTGCTACTCGGTTTTACCGCCGCCCAATCTCAGCAGGCCGACAAACCCAGGGGGCCGGTGACCTTCGCGGAATTGCTGGAGGAGGCCGGCATGGAGTACGAGATTCCCGCAGGCTTCGAAGAAGCGCCGGTCGAGTATAACGAAGTTCTCCCATATCAATACCGGGTTCGCTCGACCGACGGCACCGTCGAGATACGCTACACGATATTCCCGCTCGACCGCGTGGAAATAGACTATGACGACCCCCATTCCAGCGCGCCGGAACCCGATCACCTCTTCACGCTGCTCTTCCCCGGCATCCTGACCGAGCTTTCCGGCTGGGGTCACTATAAATCCAAGGACTATCCGCCCGACGAAGCCTTGCGCCTCTTCCGGGCCGACTGGGCAGCGGTGGCAGTCATGGAAGTGATACCGGAATACAGTCCCGACTTCCGCCAGGCTCTGGTAGTCGCCATGCACCGCAACGGCCATGCCGACGCCTACCAGATATTCCTGGGCAACGACTTGAAGCACCTTGGCGTGGTCGCCGCCAGGGTCGAAGCTTCCCTTCGCTTCAAGGAATAAGCACTGGCGGCTTGCTAAAAGGCCCCCTAATAACGGGGGTCTTTAGGTATACATTGATGAGAAGCCTGTCCGCTATCCCTCGATGACCGCCGGGAAAAGCAAAACGCAAAGTGTTGCGTAGACGATGTCGAAAATGCCTAGCAACTTCCACCAGCTAATCACCTCGGCAAAATCGGCCACCGGGTCAACTATTCCCAGCGTGGCCTTAACGGCCGCCAGCACCACCGGCAAAATCAGAGGGAAAACCAGCAGGTAAAGCAACACGTCCCGTGCCCTCAGCCTGACGGTCAGCCCGGCGTAAAACGCAGAAACTACCGTGTACCCGGTCGCCCCAAGCACCAGCGTCACGAATAGTTGCGGCCACGCAGAAAGCGGCAGGTAGAACCAGGCCGCCACCAGCACCAGCAAAAAGGCCCCCATGACCAGCATCAAAATCCAGAGAAAAAGGAGCTTGCCAACGTATATCCACTCGCGGCTTCCAGGGGTAAGCAAAAGCTCGTCGAGGGTCTCGTTCTCCACCTCGATAGCCCAGGCGCGGCTCGCCAGCATGCTTCCAGCGAAGGCCAGCGCCACCCAGAGAACGCCCGGGCCAGCACGACGCAGGTCTGCTTCCTCAGGGCCAAAAGCGATACCCATTATGAAAAGTACGACGGCGATGAATGAAAACGCCGAAAGCAGCCCGGCCCGGCCCCGCAATTCAAGCCGCAGGTCGCGCAGCGCCAGCACCCAGACCCTCATCAGCGCACCTCCATTTCCACCCGGCGGCTGGCAACCTCGGCCGCAAAGCCATGGTCGTGCGTCGCCAGAACCACGGCGCCCTGCCCGGCGGCGGCGCGGATGACCTCCACCAGCTCCCCTTTTCCGCCGGTGTCCAGAGCCGTTTCCGGCTCGTCCAGAAGCAGCAACCTGGGCTCCAAAAGCAAGGAGCGAGCAAGAGCCAGGCGCTTGCGCATTCCGCTTGAGTAGGCAGACACCGGCCTGCCTGGTGGCAGGCCGACGCGCTCCATGGCGGCCAGAATCTGATCGGCAGGCGCCGGCTTATTGCTAAGCGCAAGCGACTGCGCCAGGTTTTCCTCGCCACTCAAATGCCGGTAAAAGGCCGGCGGGTTTGCCACCAGCCCGATCCAGCCTCGCTCTTTCTCTATGGTCCTGGCCGGTTTGCCAAATAGCCGTACCTCGCCCCGCTGAGGGCGTATCAAAGTAGCTATGACCCTTAGCAGGGTCGTTTTTCCCACGCCGTTCGGACCCAATAGGGCGACTATCTCGCCCGGCTCCACGGTCAGACTGAGGTCGCGAAGAACCCACTGGCGGCCGAAACGCTTCCAGACGTTATTTAGCTCTACTACTGGCTCGGGCACGGGCTACAGCCTTTCCATCAGCCATGAAGGCGTGAATCGAATGAAGAAGTTGTTGAGGCGCTGGAAGGTGTCGGTTAGCATCAAGAAGCCGACTATCAGCAGAATGGCCCCGGCTATCCGCTCGACCCAGAGCGAAAGCCTGCCGCTGCGCCGGATGAACCTGGTTACCTGGTCGGCGAAGAGGGCCACCAGGAAGAACGGTACCGCCAGACCCAGGTCGTATACCACCAGGTAGATAAGGCCGCGCAAGCCATCGTCGAAAGCAAGCGCGAGGATTCCGCCCAGAATCGGCCCTATGCATGGCAGCCAGGCGGTAGCCAGCGCCATCCCCATTAAAAATGCCCCCCAGGGACGGGTGGTATCGCCCGTGTAACTGACACCGCGAATCTGCGCCAGGTAAGGGATTTTGAGGCCCAGCATGTAAAGACCGAAGAGAATCAAGATTGCGCCGCCAATGCGGCCCAGCACCGGTTTGTAAGCTGCCAGCAGCCCACCAAGCAGCGTAAATGGCAGGCCCATGATTATGAAGATGAGGCTAAAACCGAGGATAAAAAAGAGGGCGTTCTTGACCGGCCTTCCCTGCTCTCCACCAAGGTATGCCAGATAGGTAGGCACCAGTGGTAGCACGCACGGTGAAAGGAAGGACAGCATGCCCGCAAAAAAGGCCGCGGCAATCGAAAGCTCCATGCGCCTATTTTGTCATTATTTGATGAGTAAGGCCAGCCGTCGAGGCAGGAATCGGTGAGTGGTGTGAGGGCGGTTTGTGTCTTGCGTCTTGGGGGTTTAAAGACCTTTTGGAGTGGCGGTGATGAGTTGCCACTTTACGACTTGACTTTGCATACGCTTTTCGCATTCCCTTTCTTCGTCATTCCGGCCAACTGGCTTTTCTTTCCGTCCCGGCCCTGTTAGCGTTACCCGATTTCTCTTCTTTTGTCTTCCAACAAGCGGGCCTTTCATTTCAGACCGACCATGCTGGCGTTGCGCGAATACCCCTGCCCTCGTCATTCCAGCCAAGCGGGCTTTTCTTTCAAGGCCGGCCTTATTGTTATTGCCCGAATACTTCCACCTTCGTCATTCCAGCCAAGCGGGCCGGAGGCCCGCGCGAGCTGGAATCCATGGCTTAAAGCATAGTGAGCGCTCGGGCTAGTCGGAGGTCGGACAGAAGAGACTTGCGTGGTGCAACGACAGGTCTCGCGTCATGCGAATTGAGAAGTGTGGAAGTTAATTCCGCGGAGCCGTAATCGCGGGTCGGTGACCCGGTCTGGATCCCAGATCTCGCGGCTAGCGCCGCTCGTCTGGGATGACGAATGGGGTGGGGAGTGGGATGTGGGGAGTGGGAAAGCGGGTCACGGAACATAGCTCGTGGTACGCGACGCCATCGGTTTGTAGCAGCCCGGTAGAAGCAGTGGCTCGTTGGGGGCTGGAAAAGTGCTTGCTGGATGGTTTGTGACGTTTTTGTGACGTTTTTGTGACGGCAGGTACCTATGATTTTTCTTTAGAGGAGGTTACGACATGAAACATGCCATTCTTTTGGCGCTGGCCCTGCTGCTGGTGGGGCTGGGTTCGTTGCTTGGCTCGTGCGGTGGTAGCAGTGGGAACGAGAATCCCCCACCGGCTCCGGCGCTCAGCCTGGAGTATCAAAGCATCAAGACGTTTCACTTTTCCTGGGCCGACGTGGAAGGAGAAACAGAGTACCGGCTGCTTGA
>Ga0256914_1002067_pt1 | contig 17100 bp, 9 predicted proteins | sample HulkmetaG_FD_191571 | JGI IMG/M metagenome (GOLD analysis project Ga0256914, IMG submission 191571) | Hydrothermal chimney microbial communities from Main Endeavour vent field at the Juan de Fuca Ridge, Pacific Ocean - Hulk | ecosystem: Environmental > Aquatic > Marine > Hydrothermal vents ... | reverse complement strand
GAGGGATGCGGCCTATTCCCCCAATGATGTAGGATTCGATTTCAGCTTCATCAGTGGGGCGGGGCATAACATGGAACCGTTCTGTTTCATTCGGGACCGTCGGCCGCTGTGGCCGCCGACGGAATGGAGAGAAGCGAACATCCCCACCTTGCCGGGATCTTCCGCACGGGAGTCTCATGAAGGGTGGATGTCACCGGGCTGGACGGATGAGATGGTGGATGTCATGTTCACCCGGCAGGCGGTACGTTTTATCGAACGCTCTGTGAAAGAGGATCCTGCTCGTCCTTTTTTTCTTTATTTCACCCCTGTGGCACCCCATCGTCCCTGTGTCCCTGTCAACAAGTTCCGGGGTGTGACAGGAACAGGATTGCGTGAGGATTTTGCTGCTGAGTACGACTGGGAGGTGGGACGTGTTTTGGAGGTGCTGGACAGCCTGGGCATCGCTGACAAAACCCTCCTGATCGTAACCAGTGACAACGGTGCAGTGGAAGGAGGTCCCGGTCAGCGTTCCAATGGCCTTTTGCGAGGCAGGAAAACAAGTCTTTTCGAAGGAGGTCACCGGGTGCCTTTCCTCGTACGCTGGCCTTCCCACGTGAAAGCCGGGAGTGTCAATGATACTCCCGTCGCCCTTACGGGGTTGCTGGCTACCATGGCCGAACTCTTCGGAGAGAAGCTGCCCGATAACGCCGGTGAGGACAGCTTCAGTTTTCTGGGGACGCTCCTCGGAAAAGAAGATCCTTCCGCTTCGCCTCCGTTGATCATCCATCATTCCTACGGCGGGAGGTTCGCTGTCCGCTATGGAGAATGGAAACTGCTTCCTGTGCAGCGAATGCTTTTCAATATTTCGAACGATCCCTATGAGAAGAACAACGTGTACAAGGAACATCCCGATATCGTAAGACAATTGCTGGAAATCTTACTTCAGAGTATTGAGGAGGGGCGTAGCACTCCCGGAGCACCTCAGAAAAACGCTCCGCCGCGAAAAGGCGAATGGAGACAGTATGAGGAACTGAAGAACCTTGCACAGGAACTTGGAATATGAGTTCTGAACGAAAGTGTTTTTGTTGATAATGCAAATAAACTCCATGAAAATGCGAAGATTTTCATTGACCCTGCTGGTTGTTCTTACACATCTTACTTCGATGGCCTTACCCGCGTTGTGGGATACCATCCCACGCGAAAAGACCACGATCCCTGTACCCTCTTCGCGACCGGGCTGGCGTGAGGAGGTACAGGAGCTGACCACCAGGATGCGGTCGACGACAAAGGTGGATGTGTTTTTTCTTGGGAGTACGGTGGTGAGCCATTTGGGCGAAGGGGTGACGAAAGAGTTGTGGGACAGGTACTTTGTCGAGGAGAACCTGTATGCTCTCAATGGCGGGATCGCCGGGGATCTGCTGGAGAACCTTCTCTCTCGTCTGGTGAATGGCGGATTGGATTTTCCCGAAGGTCAGGAACCGAGGGTGGTAGTGTTGCTTGCCGGGGAAGAGAATGTGCTTGCCGGGGACGATCCACAGCTCATTGCCGATGGGATAAGGGCGCTCATCCAGTTGGTACGGCGACGTCTTCCTGACAGCCGGATCATCGTTTCCGGGATCCGTCCTTGGATGGTTCAGGGAGACCCGAGGGCCTCCGCAAGGAGGAAAGAATGTATCCTGCGTGTCAATGCGCTCGTTCGTGCCTACACCGAACCGGGCATGGTCACCTACGTGGAGGGCGGTCCCGGTGCCGGTAAAGGTGTCGGTCAGCATGCTCCCAACGGGAAGAGGCTGACACCCAACGGTGAGGAATATCGCATGTGGCTGGAGGAGATCCGGGTTCCTTTGAGAAAGTTTCTCTCCTTACCTCCTGTGAGGAACCTGCGTATCATGCCTTTGGGTAACTCCATTACCTCCGCTCTGTCCGATGAAGCATGTTATCGTCGTTATCTGGATCACCGTCTTCATCGGGAGGGTCTTCTTTTTGATCTGGTAGGCAGTCGTCACTGGTTGCGCAACGAATCGCGCAGGCCGCAGAGGTATGATTATGACTGGGATCATGAGGGACACTGGGCCAGGGAGGCCGACTGGCTTCTTCAGAGGGTGGGCGGCTATGCCAGAAGGGCCCGCCCCGATCTGGTGCTTATGCATGTAGGGACCAATGATATCCTGCATGAGCAGGGGACAAAGGAACAAGTGGTGGAAAGAACCCTCCGGGAGATCGGTGCGATCATCGACACGCTTCGTGCTGTCAATCCCAATGTACGTATCCTGGTGGCCCAGATCATTCCCACCCGGCGGGGAGGAATGGTTGATGAAAAGATCAGGCTTCTCAATGAGCGTTTACCCTGGCTGGTGAAGATGAAACAGGACGCCTGTTCTCCCGTGAGGATCGTGGATCAGTGGACGGACCTGGTCCCCCGGGAAGATCTTCAGGACAACTATCATGTGAACCGTCAGGGAGCACTCAAAATGGCGGATAAGTGGTACGAAGCGGTCATGGACATTCTGCGTGTTCATGCCGAGAGAGCGGAAAATATTCGTTTGCCTTCGGTGATCGGGAGCGGGATGGTGTTGCAGCGGGAGAGCAAAGTGCCTGTCTGGGGATGGGGACGACCGGGGGATACATTCACCCTTCATACCTCTTGGGATGATCATGTTTATCCTGTTGAGGTGGATGCGAAAGGAGAATGGAGAACGGTGGTGTCCACGGGCCCGGCAGGGGGACCTTATCGTATCGAACTACGTTCGGACTCGGTCATCATCCTTGACGATGTTCTGCTGGGCGAGGTGTGGCTATGTTCCGGACAATCGAACATGGAGATGGCCTTAGGCGGACGATATGGTAGTATGTTGAAAGGATCTGCGGAGGCCTTGGCGACGGCAGGAAGAAAAACGATACGTCTTTTCCAGGTGAAGCATGCCACCAGCCGGAGACGGGAGGACGATTGTCAGGGGGCCTGGGAAAAGGCCTCACCGGAGGATGCGGCCTCATTCAGTGCTGTGGGATGGTATTTCGGCGTCCTTCTGCAGGAAAGTCTGGGTGTACCCGTGGGACTCATCCAGAGCACGGTGGGGGGGACACCGGTGCAGGCCTGGACCCCGCAAGAATACATGAAAAGGTTTGATCCTTCCGAGCTGAAACGACCTTTCAGCCTTCATCACCGTGAAGCCTTGTATCCCTCGACGTTGTACAATGCCATGATAAACCCCCTGGTCCCTTATCGCATCAAAGGGGTGATATGGTATCAGGGGGAGAGCAACCGTTTACAACCCGCTGTCTATGCGGATCTTTTTTCAACGATGATCCGTGCCTGGCGAAAGGAGTGGGGATATGAGATGCCATTCTATTTTGTGCAGATCGCACCTTACGATTATAGCAGTGGCTTTGAGGGAGCGCTCATCCGGGAAGCACAGTTGCAGGTCATGCTCCGCGTACCCCATACGGGTATGGCCGTGACCCTCGACATAGGAGAGGAAAAGAACATCCATCCCGGAGAAAAAAGAAAGGTGGGGCAGCGTCTTGCCTACTGGGCTCTGGCTCGTACCTATGGCATGCGTGGTGTCCCTTTTACGGCACCTGTATACGACTCGCTGGAGATACGGGATACGGTGGCGGTGGTGCATTTCCGTTATGTGGATCGGGGCCTGTACAATCCCCACAAAGAAATAGACGGTTTTGAAGTGGCCGGTGCAGACCGCATCTTCCACCCCGCCCATGCGGTCGTAGGAAGAGGAAGGCGGACGGTCATGGTCTGGAACACACAGGTGCCTCATCCGGTGGCGGTACGTTATTGCTTCCACAATTGGTGTGTGGGAACACTTTTTGGACAAAACGGCCTGCCGGTCTCATCCTTCAGGACCGATAACTGGCCGGCGGAGAACATCCGGCAAGAACGGAACAGAAAAAAATGAGAACTAAAAAACGGAAAACAATGATCGATCACGGACAAAGACAAAGAGGGAACAGCGAGAGGGAGATCTTCCCGCATAAAACATGTCAGACAGGGATTAAACGAACCATTTTCAGGAGTATAACCATGAAAGTCGGTGTTTGGGGTATGATCCTGTGGCTGCTTGTTTCCTGTGGAGAACGACCGGGTATGGGGCGGGGAAAGGGACTGTCTCAACAGGAAAAGGATTCATTGGAAAGACTGGCTCGTCTCGATAGTCTGAACCAGGCCAAGTTCGGGATATTCATTCATTGGGGGCCCTATGCTGTGTTGGGGGGACAATACAGGAACGGGAAAAAGAACTATGCCGAATGGATCCAGTTGCAGGAACACATCCCGGCAGATGAGTATGAGAAAATTGCCGCATCATTTGATCCTGAGAAGTTCGATGCTGATGCTTGGGTGAGGCTGGTGCGGGATGCGGGAGCAAAATATCTCGTGTTCACGGCGAAGCATCATGACGGTTTTTGTATGTACCATACCGAACTGACGGATTACAACATCGTGGATTATACGCCGTTCAAAAGGGATCCATTAAAAGAACTGGCAGCGGCCTGTAAAAAGTACCACATACGACTGGGGATCTATTATTCTTTGGTGGACTGGCATCACCCCGAGTTCCCCGCAAAATATTCCCAGAGGGGGTTTCACGGACGTCCCCGGCCCGATGCGGATATCCGGAAATACGCGGATTATGAGATCGGCCAGGTGAAGGAGCTGCTGAGCAATTACGGGGATGTCTTTGTGATATGGTTTGATGGCGGTGGAGCTTTCAAGGGTGTTGACAAGTTCAGCCTCCTGAAAGGGGACGAGCTGATCAAGACCATCCGCATGCTCCAGCCGGGGTGTCTGATCAACGACCGCCTCGGAAAAGGAGATTACGGAACCCCGGAACAGCATATCCCGGGAGAGATACAGGATCATGCCTTTGAGGTATGTATGACCATAGGAAAACATTGGGGATACAATAGATTTGAGACAGACTTTAAGTCGACAGAAGATCTGATCAGGAAACTGGTGGACATTGCCCATAAAGGAGGGAATTTTCTTCTGAACATAGGACCCAAACCTGACGGGACCATCCCGGAAGTGTTCCGGCAACGTCTCCGGGGTATGGGACGATGGCTGGCCGTCAACGGAGAGTCCATTTACGGTACCAAAGGAAGTCCTTTTGCACAGACACCATGGGGCAGGGCCACCAGCCGGATCCTGCAGGATGGGACGATACGTCTCTATTTACATGTTTTTGACATGCCTCCTGATCATGTTCTCAGAGTTCCCCTTCCGGAAAAGGGGAGAAAGGTGAAGAATGTCCGCTTTCTCGCGGACACTTCGGGAGGAAACCCCTTGTCTTTTTCCCGGGATGAAGAAAAGGGGATCCTGAGCATTCAGATGCCTGCCGAACTCCCGGATACCATGGACACGGTGGTGGTCCTGGACCTGGAGGAGCAATGACGAAGATCCTCTCTTCTCTTGCCGTAACGGAGGGAAAGTTGTCCTTGCACTTCCTGTGGGTTCAGTGATGAACGGATCAGGTGCTCCCGTTGCAGGAGAGCTCTTCTGGGATCCTGTGAACCTTCTTGGCGGGATCCAAGGATGCCCGGCAAGGTCGTCAGGGGACGGTTCCTGACCGACGGCCGGGATGATGGGATCAGTTGCATTATATCATTTGTTCCCTATGTGTCTCTGCCCGAACGGAGTTGAAAGGGAGGTTGGGCATAGGGGTCCCTGAAGAAGGAAGTGCTAAGGTCCCGTCCTCTTCTTCGGAGCTCCTTTTTCGTAAGGAGAAGATTTCATTTTTCCGATTTTTCCCATTATTTTCATGTTCTGAAAAGAGAAGGAAGAGGAAGGGGCTCGGTGGTATATTCAGGATATTGAGAAGGGGAATCCTGTGGGCTGGGACGTGGAAGAGAAAAACCGGAAAAGAAAGGGGATCTCGCTTCTTTCCTCAGGGACAGAGGGGACGACGGGATACGTCAGGATGTTCTCCAGCGGACCGGCATGATCTTTCAAACCGACAATATGAGATCTTATCTTTCTGTTTTTTTACTTGTGGGGATTCTTATTTTCCCGCTTCTTTCTTCCTGCCGTCAGGAGCCTGCCGGTGATGCTGCTCGTTCCCTGCCGCTGGTGATGGACATGGTCTTCCCCAACCCTGGTGAGTCGCCTCCCGTGACCAAGTACACGGATCCTTATTATCTCAAAAAGGCGGGCTACAACGGTATGGTTCCGGCCTGGCACATCCAGTGTGCCATCACCTACGATTCGTTCGAGAAAGGGATCATTCCCGACAGTTCGGTCGAGCGTCGATGGATCCTGGAGAAACAACGTACCATCCGCCAACATCTTCACCGTGCCGTAGACGCCGGCATGCCGGTGTATGCTTTCATGGATGTGCTGGTGTTGCCCGAGATCATTCTTACCCGGTACAAGGATCGGATCGTCAGGGATGAGGATGCCGCCAATCATATTATCGGCGGACGGCTTCGTCCCGATATCCGCAAGCCTCTTACGCGACGTTTGTTGCGGGTCCAGGTGGACGAGATCTTTTCCACCTTTCCTGAACTGGACGGCCTGGTGATCCGTTTCGGGGAGACCTATCTTTTCGATACGCCTTACCATGCCGGCGGCAACCCCGTTGGGGGGGACGAGGAAGCACGCATCGCCGGGCATGTACAGCTCATCAGCATCCTGCGGGAAGAGGTGTGTGTGAAAAGGAACAAAAAACTGTTCTACCGCACCTGGGATTTTGGTTTTTTCCATACCCGTCCGGATGTCTACCGGCGCATCACCGACCAGGTGGAGCCTCATCCCAATCTCTTTTTTTCGATCAAGTATCCCCGGGGGGACTTTCAGCGGTTGTTGCCCTTCAATCCCACGCTGGGCATCGGGAAGCACCGTTATGTGGTGGAGTATCAGTGTCAGCCTGAGTACTATGGCAAGGGTGCCCATCCTTACTATCTGTTTGACGGGGTGCTGAACGGTTTCGAGGAATACGATCAGATCCTCCCCAGGGGCTGGAAGAGGGGTTTATGTGATCTTACGGGTGATCCCCGTTTTGCGGGGTTGTGGACCTGGTCGCGTGGCGGCGGCTGGCGCGGGCCGTACATCACCAACGAGCTGTGGTGCGATCTCAACGCCCGGGCGGCGGTCACCTGGGCGCACGATACCACCCTCACTGCCGACCAGGTGCTCGACACCGTGGCACGCAGCCTCGGTGTGGCGGAGAAGAGCCGTGACGTGTTCCGCGACCTGGTACGTCTCTCCACACGTGGTGTGGTACGCGGCCATGCCAGCCTCATCGACATCCCCCAAGCCCGCTTCAACGTCTGGTGGATACGCGACCAGTACATGTCCGACATGCACATGCTCAATACCTTTTTCGACTACCTCATCCGGGAGAACAAGGTGGAAAAAGCCCTCCGCGAGAAACAGGAGTCAGTGGAGATCTGGCGGCGCATGGAACGTCTCGCCGGCGAGGTCCGCATGAAAGACCCACGCGACGAGGAATATCTCCGGGTGTCGGTCACCTACGGCCGTATCAAGTATGAGATCATCGCCAACGCCTTCACCGTCGTGTTGCTGGGCTACAAGGGTGACAAAACCGGCCATTACGAGAAAAAACGCATGCGCGAGGCCCTTGCCCGTTATGATGAACTGTGGAAGGCCTGGCGCCGTCTCAAGGCAGAGAATCCTTCCTGTGCCACGCTGTATGAACCGAACGCCTTCGGCATGAACGAAGAAGGGGTCTTCGGAGACAAGCGGCACGGCCTGCAGCAACGCATTGAACGGTACAGAAAGATCTGCCGGAGAACGAGATGATCTGTAACCCTGACAGAAGAACGTTATGATACTTACCGGCATATCATGTAGAGGTACGGAAGCGCTGAGGCGGGTGAGCAGGGTGTTTGTTCTGTTCGTGGCGGGCCTGATTTTTCCGGGACTGTTGCTCTATGCGAGGGAGTATCACGTGTCGGTGCACGGGGATGACGGCGGCAACGGCACGCAGCGGCATCCTTTTCGCAGCATAGGCCGGGCGGCCCGGGCCGCCCGGCCCGGTGACGAGATCGTCGTCCATGCCGGCGTCTACCGCGAGTGGGTCAACCCACCACGGGGAGGTACGTCGGATAAGAAACGGATCATCTACCGTGCGGCCGACGGAGAAGAGGTCATCATTAAAGGCTCGGAAGTGATCAAAGGATGGAAACCTTTCTCCGGCAAGGTGTGGAAGGTGACCCTCCCCAACACTTTCTTCGGCGATTTCAATCCGTACCGAGAGGTGCTGCATGGCGACTGGTTCCGGGACAAAGGCAGAGTCCATCACCGTGGCGAGGTGTACCTCAACGGCAAGTCGCTTTACGAGGCACCGCTCCTGGAGGATCTGTTGCGGCCCGTGTGGTGGAAAGCGGGAGAGGACAGCCTGATGCCGTGGTATGTAGAGACCGACGATGAGAACACATACCTGTATGCATATTTCGGCGATGCCGACCCCAACCGTGAGGAGGTGGAGATCCTGGTGCGGCAGTCCTGTTTCTATCCCGCACGGCCGGGGGTCAACTACATCACCGTCCGGGGGTTCGTCATGAGGCAGGCAGCCACCCCCTGGGCTCCGCCGACGGCCGAACAGCCCGGTCTCCTGGGAACCCACTGGAGCAAAGGCTGGATCATCGAGGACAATGTGATCAGCGACTCGAAATGTGTGGGCATCACCCTCGGCAAAGACCGCGGGAGCGGCCAGAACGTCTGGTCGAAAGATCCGTGCAAGGATGGTGCAACCCATTACAACGAGGTGATCTTCCGTGCCCTCAGGGAAGGGTGGTCGAAAGAGACCATCGGTTCGCACATCGTGCGGAACAATACGGTCTGCCGTTGTGAGCAGGCGGGTATCGCAGGCAGCCTGGGGGCGGTCTTCAGCGAGATCAGCGACAACCATATCTACGATATCTGGGTGAAAAGGCTCTTCGATGGGGCCGAGATCGCCGGCATCAAGATCCATGGTGCCGTTGACGGTCGTATCTGTCGCAACCGCATCCATCATTCCGGCCGGGGTATCTGGCTCGACTGGATGGCACAGGGTACCCGCGTGAGCGGTAACCTGCTGTACGACAATGTGCACGACGACCTCTTCGTGGAGGTGAGCCACGGCCCTTTTCTGGTAGACAACAACATCTTCCTTTCACCGGTTGCGATACGCGACTGGAGCGAGGGGGGAGCTTTCGTCCATAATCTTATAGCGGGAAAGATCGCAGCGGGAAAAGTGGAAGGACGTTTTACGCCTTACCTTTTCCCTCACTCCACCGGGGTGGCGGGGTTGCGCAACGTCATCAGCGGTCTTCAGATCTTCGTGAACAATCTTTTTCTGGCTCCGGCCGGAAAGAAAGGCGATCGACCCCGGGCACAGCCTTCCCCCCCGGAAGGTCTGTGGGTGTTCGATGCACTTCCTTTTACGGTGCGTGCCGAGGGGAACGTCTACACCGGCAGGGCGCGTCCCTATCATCTGGAGGCCAATCTGCTCCAGGTACGGGACTTCGATGCCGGGGTGAAACTGTCCGAAGGGAGGGGGAACCTCATTCTGACCTTTTCACTGCCGGAAGGAACAGAGACGGTGGTCCGCCCCGTGGTAACCACAGCCTACCTCGGGAGAACCCGTATCTCCAGACAGCGTTTTGAAGATCCCGAGGGGAAGCCGCTGAGCATCGACAGAGACTATCTCGGAGTTCCGAGGGACATCCGTAACCCGGCGCCGGGTCCCTTTGCCGGTGTGAAGGCGGGAACGAACAGATGGAAAGTGTGGGAAGGGATTGAAAAATGAAAGAAAACAACAAGGGAAGACCACTTTTTTTCGTATTATATCAAAAGGCGAAGGGAATGACCGATCTTTTTTCCGGAAAGACCAGGAGGGCGGCTGTTCGTATGGCCGTAGGGCTGATAAGCTTTTTTTTCGTTTACCAGGGTTGCGGCGGTCCCGTTTCGGGGAAGGAGGGGACGGGGAAGGAGCGTTCACGGCCCAACATCGTGTTCATTTTTGCCGATGATCTCAACTACGATATGATCCATGCTTTGGGCAACCGGGAGATCATTACCCCTCATTTGGATCGTCTGGTGGAGGAGGGAGTGGTGTTCACCCATGCGTACAACATGGGTGCCTGGACGCCGGCGGTATGTGTTTCTAGCCGGGGGATGCTCAACACCGGCAGGTCGTTGTGGGAGGCGCATCGTCAGGTGCCGCATCTGCAGGAGCTGGCCCGGCAGGGCAGGCTCTGGGCGAAGATGCTGGAGAGGGCAGGTTATGAGACCTACATGACGGGCAAGTGGCATGTGCGCATCGACCCGAAGCAGGTGTTCGCCCACGTGGTGCATGAGCGGCCCGGCATGCCCAACCAGACACCGCAGGGGTACGACCGCCCCAAAGGGCGTGATGACACCCTCTGGCGCCCGTGGGATACCACCTTCGGAGGATACTGGAAAGGAGGACGCCACTGGAGCGAGGTGCTCGCCGACGACGCCATCGCCTTCCTGCAGAAAGCGGCCCGTCGGGACAAGCCTTTCTTCATGTACCTTGCCTTCAACGCTTCACACGACCCGCGTCAGTCACCCCGCCGTTATGTGGAGATGTATGATCCCGACAGCCTCACTCTGCCGCCCAGCTTCCTGCCGGAATATCCTTACGGCGAACAGATCGGCAGCGGACGTACCCTGCGTGACGAACGTCTGATGCCTTTCCCTCGTACCCCCTATGCCGTGCGGGTCAACAGACAGGAGTACTATGCCATCACCACACACATGGACGAGCAGATCGGACGTATCCTCCGCGCGCTCAGGGAAACAGGCCAGTGGGAGAACACCTGTATCTTTTTCACCGCCGACCATGGTCTGTCGGTAGGGGCTCACGGACTGGCAGGAAAGCAGAACATGTTCGACATCAGCATCCGCGTGCCGTTCATTGTTGCAGGACCCGGCATCCCGCGGGGAAAAAGGATCGAGGCCGATATCTATCTCCAGGATGTGATGGCCACCACTCTGGATCTGGCAGGCGTGGAACGGCCGGACGATCTCTATTTCCACAGTGTGATGCCTTTCATCCGCGGGGAGCGGAAAAAGAGTTTCTATCCTGCCGTCTATGGGGCTTACCTGCAGTACCAGCGAATGATCCGACGGGATGGCTTCAAGCTGATCGTCTATCCCCGGGTGCCTGTGGTGCTCCTTTACGACCTGGAGCATGACCCCCGGGAGATGCATGACCTGGCTTCCGATCCTGTCTGGAGACCCAGGGTGAAAGCGCTCTTTGCCGCATTGGAACGATTGCAGGACGAACTGCATGATACCCTCAACCTGAAATCTTCTTTCCCCGACCTGTCCACCCGCTGAGGAGCAGAAGAGAATGAGTGGGCCGGATGGTCCAGAGAGCACCAAAGAAGAAAACATGTAACCGTAAAAACTGAAAGACATGAAGAAACGTATCATGCTGCCGCTTGCGCTCTTGCTGATGGTGATACCGGCGTGCAAAGAGAGGAAGAGCGGGGAGGCTGCCACGCAGCACTCCGGGCAGCCGGCCGACAAGATGCAATGGTGGCGGGATGCCAAGTTCGGCATGTTCATCCATTGGGGAGTTTATTCGGTGCCTGCCGGGGTTTACAAAGGACACAAGGTCAACGGCATCGGCGAATGGATCATGAACTATGCCAAGATCCCTGTGGTTGAGTACCGGGCGTATGCCAGGACGTTCGATCCGGTGAAGTACGATCCTGACGCATGGGTGGCCCTGGCCAGGGAGGCGGGGATGAAGTACATTGTGATCACCTCCAAGCATCACGACGGTTTCGGGATGTTCGACTCGAAGGTGACCGGCTGGGACATAGTGGATGCCACCCCATACGGGCAGGATGTGATCGGTGCCCTGGTGCAGGCGGCGCGACGTCAGGGGATCCGTATCGGCCTGTACTATTCCCAGGCACAGGACTGGAACCATCCCGGCGGGGCGGCCTACCGTGTGCCAGCGGCCCGCGGCTGGCCCAACCCCGACTCGGCACGCATCGATCGTTACACCGCCGAACACGACGGTCACTGGGATCCGGCCCAGCTGGGCGATTTCGACCGCTATCTTGACAGCATTGCCGTGCCTCAGGTGCGTGAGATCCTTTCGCAATACCATCCTGACATCCTCTGGTGGGATACACCCAAGGACATGACTCCCGAGCGCGCAAAAAAATTCCTCCCCCTGCTGGAACCTTATCCCGGACTGATCACCAACAACCGTCTGGGCGGTGGGGTCCCGGGCGATCTGGAGACCCCCGAACAGTACATCCCTGCCACCGGATACCCCGGCCGCAACTGGGAGGTGTGCATGACCATGAACGATACCTGGGGTTATAAGTCCTGGGACCACAACTGGAAATCGGCGAAGGACCTTCTGCTTAAGCTTTCAGAGATCGTCTCAAAGGGGGGCAATTTCCTTCTCAACGTAGGTCCCACATCCGAGGGGCTCATTCCCGGGCCCAGTGTGGAGCGGCTGAAGTATATCGGCCGGTGGATGGCGAAGAACGGCGAGGCCATCTACGGCACCCGTGCCAGTCCTTTCCACTGGCTGCCATGGGGTCGTGCCACGCTTAAACCCGGCCGCGTGTACCTTCATGTGTATCGGTGGCCGGAGGATGGTCTGCTGAAAGTACCGATGGACAACCAGGTGAGAAGGGCATGGTTGCTGGCCGATCCCGGGGCGCAGGTGACGGCTGTGACACGCGACGGTCATGTGGAGGTGCAGGTGCCGGCTGCCGCCCCCGACAGTGTCATCTCGGTGGTGGTGCTGGAGATAGAGGGTGAGCCGCATGTGCTGCCTCTGCCTGCGGCCGGCAGGGAGGCTCATGCCTCCTCGGCGGATACGGCCGCCCCCGCCGCCCACCTTTTCGACGGTGACCCGAAAGACCGGTGGATGCCGGAACAAGGGGTCCACGAGGCATGGGTGGAGGTCGACCTGGGCGAACCGGTGAAGATCGGTCATATGGCCCTCGTGGAACCGTGGCATCCCTGGCACCACATGTCCCAGCATTTCATCCTACAGGTGAAGGAGGGGGATGGCTGGAAGACCGTCGCGGAGGGGGATACCCCCGGGACGGGTTATGAGACCGCCTTCCCGCCGGTGACGGCGAGGGTGTTCCGTCTGGTGGTGCGCGGCCCTGGCGACCGGCGTCCCGTCCTCAACGAGTGGGTGCTCCACAGAGCCCTGTGAGTCCCGCCGCGGGCGGCTTTGGTAAATAAATGCCTTTTCCCCGAATGGAGTAAGGATCATGAAACATTTGTTCGTTCTCATAGCATTGTTATGGTTCTCGTGTCTCACTGCCTGTAAGCCTGAGCGGGAGGTGCATCTGGCGAGTCCCGACGGCCGTCTGCAGTGGGTGCTGAGGGTCACTCCTGGTGGTGTGGTGGTTCATGGTGTGCGCTGGCGGGGCGGGGTGGTGGTGTCTCCTTCGCCGCTGGGGCTGGTCACCGCTGACGGCGACACGTTGGGTCGTCACAGTCGTCTCGTCGGGAGCACGCCGGTGAGGGTCCACGACGGCTGGTGGCGGCCGGCAGGCGGCGAACGCTCCCGCTACCGCGACCATTACCGCGGCATCACGGTGGATCTGACGGAACGGGGAGGCCTGCGCTGGCGTCTGGAGGTGCGTGCCTACGACGAGGGAGTGGCTTTCCGTTACCTGCTGCCCCGGCAGAGGGGGTACGATACGCTGCACATCACGGAGGAGCTGACCACCTGTCTTTTCCCGGCGGGGGCACAGGCGTGGGTGACCTCTTCGGCGCAGGGTCTCTACCGCCATCTTCCCGTGGCGTTGCTGAGGCATCCCACCGAGCGGCCGCTGGTGGTGGATCTGCCCGGCGACACCCTTTTCATGGCGGTGGGGGAGGCTGCTCTCGTCGACCAGGCGCGCATGCGCCTCACGGGCGAAGAGAGCGGCCGCGGTGTCCGGGCCTCCCTCGACGGCGGGGAGGTGTTCGCCCTGCCGGCCGCCACCGCCTGGCGTTACCTCATGCCGGCCGCTACGCCGGGACAGCTGGTGGAGAACAACTATCTCCTCCTCAACCTCAATGCTCCCTGTGCCCTCGACGACACATCCTGGATACGGCCGGGCAAGGTGCTCCGCGAGATCACCCTCACCACCCGCGGCGGCAAGGCATGCGTCGACTTTGCGGTAAGTCATGGTCTGCAGTTCGTGGAATTCGACGCAGGATGGTATGGGTATGAGTACAGCGACACTTCCGATGCCACGACGGTGACTGTCGACCCGCGCCGGTCGCCGGGGCCGCTCGACCTGAAGGAGGTGATACGCTATGCCCGGGGCCAGGGGGTGGGCGTGATCCTCTACGTCAACCGCAGGGCGCTGGAGCGTCAGCTCGACACCTTGCTGCCCCTCTATGCTTCGTGGGGGGTGAGCGGGGTGAAGTACGGTTTTGTGCGGGTGGGGTCACAGCGGTGGACCGCCTGGCTGCATGAGGCGGTGCGCAAAGCAGCCCACTACCGCCTGATGGTCGACATACACGATGAGTACCGTCCCACCGGCTACCGGCGTACCTATCCCAACCTGATGACCTGCGAGGGGGTGCGGGGCGACGAGGCATCTCCCGACAACACCCAGACGCTCATCACCCTCTTCACCCGCAGCATCGCCGGCCCGACAGACCATACCATCTGTTATTTCAACGAGCGGGTCACCGGCAGGATGCGTTCCTCCCATGCCTCGCAGCTGGCCAAAGCCATCTGTTTTTACAGTCCCTGGCAGTTCCTTTACTGGTACGACCGTCCTGCCGCCTCCCGCGGGGACGATGCTCCCGCGACACTCAACGGGGTCATCGCCGAGGTGCCGGAGTTGGAGCTCTTCCGTCATCTACCCACCGTCTGGGATGAAACGCGGGTGCTGGATGGACGCATAGGGGAATATGCCACCTTCGCCCGTCGCAGAGGAGATGAATGGTACATAGGCTCGCTCACCGGTGAAGAGGCACACCGTCTGACCCTGAGACTCGACATGCTGGACCGGGATCGCCGTTACCGGGCCTTCATCTATACCGACGATCCTGCGGTGAAGACACTTACCCATGTGCATGTGACGGAGAAAGTGACGGGAGCCGACAGCGTTCTTACCTTCACCTTGCCACCCAACAGGGGACTGGCCCTGCGGATCGTACCCGACAAGATCTCATCTTCAAAATGATCGGTTTATGAAATACGGAATCAGCTGGTGGATGTTCCTGTTCCTGCTGCTGCCCCTGGATCCGGCGGCAGGCCAGGAGCAGGTTTCCTTTGATCATTCCCTGTGGAAGATGAAATCAAACCGGGAGGCTTTTGCGGCCATCATGGAGGGACACCCCGACACAGCGTTGGCAATGATGCAGAGATACCTGGAAAAAGGTGCAGATGCTGCTGAGATCTATTACGGGATGAGCGTGGCCTGGTTCAGTAAGAAGGAGCCTGAGAAAGGAATGGAATATTTCAGGAAGGCTCTGGAGGCGGGGCTTCCCATTGAACGTTTCATGGCAGGACCACGCTCCGTTCTGCAGCCTCTCTACCGTGATCCGTACTTCCTGGAAAAGACCAAAGGGAAAGAACTGGTGGACGGCCCTCTGCTGGGGTGCATGACCGCAAACTCGGTCGAGGTGTGGGTACGAACTTTCCATGAAGTTCCGGTGGTGGTGAAGGTCGGTAAGAACCCTCTCCTGGTTGGCGAGACACTTACCTTTACGGGAAAGACCAGCAGCAGCAGGGATTACACCGTGAAAGTGCAGGTGAACGGGCTGGAACCGTCGACCGAATATTTTTACAGTGTGATGGTGGATGGTAAAAAGGGAACCATCCGAAGTTTCCGTACCTTTCCGCTCACAGGATCTCCTTCGGTGGTGAAGATCGCTTTTGGTGGGGGAGCGGCGTATTATCCTCCTGCGGAGAAGATCTGGAAAGTGATACGTGACAGTCGCCCCCATCTATTTATCGGTATGGGAGACAATGTGTACATCGATCATCCGGAGATGCCGGAAGTACAAAGATTCTGTTATTATCAGCGTGAAAGCTCTCCGCCTTTTCGCAAGATGACCGCTGTGGTACCCTACTATGCCGTTTGGGATGATCATGATTTTGGTAAGAACGATGCATGGGGCGGACCCGATCCTGACCGTCCGGCCTGGAAAAGGGTAGTGCTGGAAGTGTTCAGGGAGAACACGGTCAATCCTTCGTATGGCGGTGGTGAGGAACATCCCGGCACCTGGTACAAGGTGTCGGTAGGTCAGGTGGATCTCTTTATGCTGGATACGCGTTACTATCGTACCCCTTCATGGGTTGACAGGGATAGGGCCAAAGGAGCTCCCCCTCCCGATATGCTGGGACCGGTGCAGCTGGCCTGGCTTAAAAAGGAACTGAAATCTTCGTCGGCTACTTTCAAAGTGGTCGTCTCCTCGGTGCCCTGGTCCGATGGAGCCAAAGATGTGATGGAGGGACGGTATGATACATGGAGAGGGTATGCCGCTCAGCGAAAGGAGATCTTTGATTTTCTGACCCAACATCATATCGGGGGTGTGATCCTCCTTTCGGCCGACCGTCACCGTCATGATGTTTGGCGTCACGATCGTCAAAAAGATTATGCCCTGTACGAATTTACCAGTTCCCGTCTGACCAACATTCATTATCATCCTCTTCGTCCCGGAGCTCTGTTCGGCTATAATGAAAAATGCGGGTTCGGCATGGTGGAGTTCCATACCGAGGTAGCGCGACCTTATGTGATCTTCAGGATCATCAACGTCGACAAGGAGGTGATCGACGAGATCAGGATTTATCGTTATCAGTTGGATGATAAGTTCGTGATGGGGAAGTAAGGGGGAGGAGCTGTGTTCATTCGATGTCCCGCACATCCCACCAAATGGCGGTGGAGATCCTGTTGGGTCCCTGGCGTTCGATGGCTTCCATCACGTTCTTCTGGTTCAGGCTGATCTCTTCGTTGGGGTAAAGGAAGCGTTTGGGGAGCACGCCGTCGGTGACCCCTTTGTCGAGCCAGGGTGCCGTGCGCCGCGGGATGACGGGATAGCCCAGCCGGCGTATTTCTGAATACGACTCGGTGAAGTTGGGCAGGAGGGCCAGCCATTTCTGGGTGCCTATCTGGCGCAACATGTTCTCTTCGTCCCCGTACAGG
>Ga0256914_1002066_pt1 | contig 17105 bp, 18 predicted proteins | sample HulkmetaG_FD_191571 | JGI IMG/M metagenome (GOLD analysis project Ga0256914, IMG submission 191571) | Hydrothermal chimney microbial communities from Main Endeavour vent field at the Juan de Fuca Ridge, Pacific Ocean - Hulk | ecosystem: Environmental > Aquatic > Marine > Hydrothermal vents ... | reverse complement strand
CAACCGCATCGACGAGCTGGGCGCGGCCGCGGGCGGCGTGGTCATCGCCATCGACGCGCTGCTGGAGCAGATGCCCCGGCTCAAGGCCCTGCCCCAGTTCAAAGAAATGACTGTGCCCGATCGAAAGGCCATGACCATCCTCATTCAGGGCTTTGGCGCAGTAGGCGCACATGTGGCCAAACTTCTGAATGAGATGTCGCCCGCGCCCAAAATCTCGGGCGTCAGCGACGCTCACGGTTATCTCTTCGATGACACAGGCTTGCCCATCGACGAATTGCTGAAAATCCGGGATGAGCATGGCCTGGTCACCTTCCACTACTTCCTCACCCGCCTGCTGGATCAGCGCTCCTCCAATCCCCAGACCAAATTCGCCAATGCGCCCAACGATCTGTTGCGGGAGGACGCGTTCTGCTTCGTGCCCGCCGCGCCCATCGCCCGTTACCTGGATGTAGACCCGGCCAGCCGTCCCTCCATGACCGTGGATCGCATGGGCCGATGGAGCATGATCGTGGAGGGGGCCAACACCTACTCGCCCGATCCTGCTCGCCGCGCCGCGCGGCTGCGCATGGAACGGGCTGTATATTGGCAGCGAGGCGTGGTCATCGCCAGCGATTTTCTGGTCAACTCGGGCGGCGTCATCTTCGCTGCTCAGGAGCACATCATCAAAACCCCCGACCATCTCCGGTTCCCTCGCGAAATCCTGGGGGATGCAGACGCGGTAGAGCGCTGGCTGACGCGGCATCAGGAGGAGCTGGCCGAACTCGCGGCCAAACGCCTGAAAGCGGGCGTCAAACAGCGGGAGGATGTCATCCGCCGCAACATGAAGGAGCTGGTGGACTTTCTCATCGCAGACCCCGACATGCTGCCCCTGGAGGCCGCTGAGCAGATCAGCATCACCCGCATCACATCCCGGGAGCGCTATCGACCCATTCGGGACGTGATGGACCCCCTCACCGCCATCAGCCCGGACATGACCTTGCGCCAGGCCGCCAGCCTGCTGGTGGATGATCCCAACGAGATGCTGGCTGTGGTGGAGGACGGGCGGTTGGCGGGCGTCGTCACCGACTGGGATATTACCAATGCCATCGCCCAGGGCGAACCTGACAACCTGCCCGTTTCCGAGGTGATGAGCCGGGAGGTCATCACCGTCACCCCCGACGCCAACATCCCCGACGTGCTGCAACTGCTGGAGACCCATGAGATCACCGCCATGCCCGTGGTGGAAGATGGCGACGTCGCGGGCGTCATCAGCAGCCACATCCTGGCCCGCAAGACCCTGGCTCGTCTGCTGCAAAGTTGAAGGCGCTTCCACTCCCAACGAAAAGACCTCCACGGCCAACGCCCGGAGGTCTTTTTCATCCTTGCTCAAGTCCTGTCAGGCATCCGACGTGGATCGTTTCCTGGCAAAAGCGATCCACGCGTCGTAATCAGGTTGATTCCACTTGGGCGCTTTGACGATGGCGGCCAGCTCCTCGGGCGTCAGCGAAGCCAGCTTCTCCCAGGTGCAAACGCCCGCATCGTACAGTCGTCCCTCGTAGGTCTTGCCGATGCCGGGCAGATGCTCCATGTCGTCGGGTTCTCGTCCATTCCAGCTCATTCCCACCGTTCCGGTCTCCTCGGCCAGCTGGCGGGCGTGCTGTCGAATGCCTGTCAGATCGACGGCCTGAAACTCTTTGAGTCCGAAAATCGCTGCCAACTCCCTGGTCGAGGCTGTGGCCACCTGCCAGAATGTGCCGATGCCCGCCTGATAAAGTTTATCTTCATAAACCCGGCCGATGCCCTTGACGCGGGCCAATTTTTGCGGACATTCGGTGATCTGTTCTGAGACGAGCTCGCCGCTGCGCGAGGCAGCGTCCGCCTCAACGACTTCCGTTGCAGTTCCGACGGTTTCGCTGTCCGCATTTTCAGCGTCCGCGGAGGCAATCGTCCCCATCTTCCCCGCGCCTGGGCTCGCCTCATCTTCGGCGACCGTCGATTTCTCCTCAACGGTCGCTTCCACCGCTGCATCCACAACGACTTCCTCATCGACCTGAGCTTCATCCCCCCTTGTAGGCGCTTCCTCATCGACAAACGTCTCGGCAGCCGCCCGCGCAGCGTCCTGGGCCTCGACCACCTCTTCCGTCACTTCTTCCAGATGATGCTCCGCCTCGCCGATTTTCACTTCCGTTTGGGCCAGCCTCTTTTTTCGGGCCTGGATATCCGTTTCCAGTTTATCCAACTGCTCTCTGCAACTCTCATAATTTTTTCTGCCCGAGATAATGCCAAAGAGAAGCCCCGCAACAATGCCAATTAGAAAAACAAGCCAGTTAGACATGATGTATTTTCTCCTGTTATGAATGATCTGTGAGACAGAAAATCAGCCATTTATCGGTGAACGATTGATTGCAACTGGGACTCCTTTTCTTCGACTTCCTCCGTCAGAACATCTAACGTCTTTGTGGCCGCCTGGAGCTTTTCGTCGTTCTCCACCAACTCCCTTTTCAGGAGTGCGATCTGATTTTTACATGTCTGATAATTTTGGCGGACAATGATTACACCGATAATCCAGCCGATGATGACTCCTATCAGCAACACGATCCACACATTCATAAAGGCCTCCTTTCTATGATGGCGATGGCAGCGAGAAAGAGAAATAGCATCAAATTGCATTATAGCAACGATCCAATGCAATGACAATGTCGGAGGTGATTAGGGGTGCGTTTCAAAATGGGGGCGCTTTTTTGCGTTCCTGGCCGACTCAAGTCGGGCGCTTCAGGCCTGCGGCCAGCGGACGGCCTCCGCCGTCCAGGTCGCCGCAGGGCGACCATTGGCGCGAAGCGCCTGCAGAGCCTGAGTTCACTTGGCCAATGCTGCGCCCCCTGTTTTGAAACACATCCGACTTGCAGCTGTCATTACACAAAATCGGACGCCGTGCTTTATAATGTTTTGTTGGTAACTACTCACGTCACTGTCATGTACACTGCCACGGAATCGCCATCTTTGGCAGGATGTCGTCAAACGTCACAAACCATGCTCGTCACAGGCGTCGCACTACAAAATTACACGCTTGACGTTACACGCTTGACGCCTTGGCAGTCAGAAACACTCATTTCATGGCATACATCACGGTCAAGCATGCCACCTTAGTAGTCACCTTTGTTGTCATCTTCGCCCGAGACGGGCCGGAACGACGATATGCGCTTATGGATTTGAAAGACGTTCAAGACAACTGGAATCGTTTCGGCGAGACCGATCCCTTCTGGGCGGTGCTGGCTTGGCCCGGCATGGAGGAAGGTCGCTGGGATCCGGACGCCTTTTTCGCCACGGGCCAAGAGGAGATCGACGCAGTCATGGATTACGTCGATGCGCTGGGCCTGGACTTGATCCGGGGCGCGGCTTTGGATTTTGGCTGTGGCGTTGGACGACTCACCCAGGCTCTGGCCCACCACTTCGACGAGGTGCACGGCGTAGACATCAGCGAAACCATGATCGACATCGCCCGCAAATTCAATCAACACGGCGATCGCTGCCAGTACCACCTTAACCTCAGTGACGATCTCGCCCTATTCGATGACAACGCCTTCGACTTTCTCTACTCCAATATCACCTTGCAACACATGCCGCCCCGCTTCGCCCGCGGCTACATTTTGGAATTTCTGCGAGTGCTCAAACCTGGCGGACTGGCGATCTTCCAAATACCTTCCCGCCCGCGCAGCGTCATCCAGCGTCTGCTGCAACCCGTCAAACCCACAGCGTTCTGGCGCTGGTACCAGAAAATGCGCTACGGCAATGAACCAGTGATGAACATGTACGGCATTCCCCATCCCGAGGTGGCGAAGTTGCTGGCTCAGCATCGCGGTCGTCTGGTGGATGTGCAGGCCGACGAGAGCGCAGACGCCGCCTGGGAAAGCTTTCGTTACGCGGCGCAAAAGCTGGGCTGACGCTCCTCCCCCATTCATCCTCTACTTCGACACTTATGGAACCCTCCCGCACCATTCGCTACTCCGTTCTCATGCCCGTTTATAACGAGGCGCCAACCCTGCGCACCATCATCAATCAGGTGCGACTGATGCACGATTTCGATCTGGAAATTCAGCCGCTCTCGGGTGAAAATCCCCGCGAGGTAGTGCACTTGCATCAAGAGATCATCGCCGTGGATGACGGCTCCAAAGACAACAGCCTGGAGATCCTGCGCCAGGCCGAGGCCGAAGGCCTCCTCGCCGTGGTGGAACATGAGCAGAATCAGGGCAAGGGCGCGGCCATTCGCACAGCGATTCAACACGCCACCGGCGAGATTCTGCTGATCCAGGATGCGGATCTGGAATACGATCCGCGAGATTATCCACTGCTGTTGCAGCCGATTCTGGAAGGACGCACCCAGGTCGTTTACGGCTCTCGATTTTTGGGCGGGCCGCGTAAAGCCATGCTCTATCGACACATGCTGGGCAACAAATTCCTCACATTCCTCACCAACCTGCTCTACGATTCCATCCTCACCGACATGGAAACCTGCTACAAGGTGTTCCGCAAGGAGGTGTTGGCGGGCGTTCCATTGCACGCCCGCCGCTTCGAGCTGGAGCCGGAGATCACGGCCAAGATACTCAAGCGGGGCTACCGCATCTACGAAGTGCCCATCAGCTACACCGGCCGGGAATACGAAGAGGGTAAAAATATCACCTGGCGAGACGCTTTCCCGGCCATCTGGGCCCTGATCAAATATCGTTTTGTGGATTAATCGACGATGGAAACATGGCCAGCAGTTTCGATGCTCCTCCTGGTCATGGCTCTGGCCGCGTGGGGAGGATGGGCCGCCCTCCGATATCGTCGTTGCCGAGCATCATCCGCCCGATTGCGACGCGAGGCGTCGGAAGCGGAGCGGAGGCGCGTCCACACGCAGGCCCGGCTGGACGCGCTGGCCCGAGCCGCGCCCTCGGCCTTGATCTTGCTGGATGAAGCGGGGCGGGCGGTCTGGGTCAATGACGAGGCCAGACCCCTGTTAATCTCCGATGTAGGAACGCTGCCCCGATTTCAACACGCAGCCCTGACCGAGCTGACGGCGCTCACACAGCGCGATGGCCGAGAGCACACCCGGCAATTCAACCTGGACGGCAACGTACATCTAGCCCGTAGCATCCTGCTGCCCGGACCGCCGCGTCTGCTGGCGTTGACAGTGGAAGACGTCACCGAATTGCAGCGACTGGGCCGGGCGCGGCGAGATTTCGTGGCCAACATCTCCCACGATCTGCGCACGCCCATCGCCACCATACAACTGCTGGTGGAAACCTTGCAAGCCGGGGCTATGGAAAAACCCAGAAAACGGGCGAAGTTGCTGGATAGCATTGCCTCGCAAACGCTGACTCTGCAACAACTGGCTCAGGAGCTGATGGATCTAAGCATGATAGAATCGGGACGGATGCCCCTGCGCCTGGTGGAAACGCCTCTCTCGCACATCATCGATCCCGCCATCACCCGGCTGATGTCCCAGATCGAGCGGCAGCATCTGCAATTGGTGCGAAACTATGATCCCCACCTGCGCGTGCTGGCCGACGCCGAAAGCCTGCAACGCGTGCTACAAAACCTTCTGCACAACGCCATCAAATTCACGCCCGAACGCGGCGTCGTCACCGTCGGCGCGGAAACGGCGGCGGACGAGGTGCAGGTGTTCGTGCGGGACACCGGCCCTGGCATCCCGCCCGAGCATCTGGATCGGATATTCGAACGTTTTTACAAGACCGATAGCTCTCGCAAGAGCGGCGGTTCGGGCCTGGGACTTGCCATCGCCCGGCACATCGTGGAGGGACACGGCGGCCGCATCTGGGCCGAAAGTGAACCGGGCGATGGCGCGACCTTCTACTTCACCCTGCTGCGGGGCTAAAAGGAGCGCTATTTTTCGTTCATCAGCTCTTCGATGGCGTTGATGAGATGCTCCTCATCCAACGCCCCCACGGCGACGCCCCGCACCCTGCCTTCCTGATCGATGCGATAGGTGGTGGGCAGACTGCGAATGCGATAATGACGAGCAACCTCGCTGGTGCGGTCATGGGCGATAGGATAAGTGACGCCGATGGATTTCGCAAATTGGGTGAGACTGTCCGCACTATCGTTGATGCCCACTCCGATGATCACCACATCGCCGTCGTACTGCTCGTAAACCTTCTGGAATGCGGGCATTTCCATGCGGCAGGGCGGACACCAGCTCCCCCAGAAATTGAGAAAGACGATTTTGCCCCGGTAATCGCTGAGAGAGAACGTCTCACCGGTGAGCAGATTTTTGGCTTTGAAATCATAGGCCATCGGATATTCGCTGTCCTCATCCGATTTATCCGCTTTGGCCGCGCCTTCCTTCGTGGGCGCGGACGTGGCCTGGGGCGCGGGCGTGGGGCTGGCGATAACCAGGGTCGGCGCTTCGGTGACCGGCGCCTGGGTGGGAGCCGTTGGAGCGGAAGGCGTGTTGGCGCAGGCCAACAGAATCAAGACCATCGTCAGCAAAACGGTGGCGAGAAGGCTGTTTCGAAAGGATCGATGATGTTTGAACATAGGGATAAAGTGTGGGAGCAGGAGATGGCGGGACGGCGCAGTTCGCTGCGCATCCCCCGCCGTCTCGGGGGGATGCACAATGGTAAGATGCCGCGGAAGCTCAATGCGTTTCATTCGGCGCCCGAGAGCGGGGCCTACGGCAGCGCCGGTTGCCTCTGGCCGGAAAAGGGCCTTCTGGGCTTCTCGATGTCCGGTTACAGACCGACATCACTCCCATGATCGTTTGTCCAGCATGATAGGGGCGTTTTCGGGGATAGCGTTGGGTGCGACGAGTTGCACCTCATCCACCCGCACGCGACACACCTGCCGCACCGAATCCATGATCTGGGCGATGATGACTTCGGCCTCGACGGGCCACTCCTGAGGAACGATCTTGACGACGAACTGGTCTCGCAGATCAGGACGAGTAATGACGCCCTGTACGGCCTGGAAAGGTAAAATCTGTGCGACCGCTAAGCGGAGCTGGTTGGGATGCACGAACATGCCCCGCACCTTGACCGCCTCGCCGCTACGCCCCACCAGGGTGATGCTGCGCTCCTGTTGCTCGCTTTGTCCGGGCGCGGGATCGTTATAGATGGCCATGTCGCCCGTGCCAAAGCGGATGAGGGGATAGGCTTTGTTGAAGTTGGTGACCACGATCTCTCCCGCCTCGCCGGGCTCCACTTGCTCGCCGGTATCGGGCGCCACCACCTGAATGATGGGTGCGGGCAGCAGCGTAAGCGGCAGCCCGCCAGTGGTGTTGATGGCCAGAAAACCCAACTCGGCGGTGGCGTAGGCATTGCCCACCTGCACGCCATAGGTTTCCACCAGTTCTTGCCGCAGGCTGCCGGGCAAGGGTTCGGCGGTCACCAAAGCTTTGTCCAGCTTGAAATCCCGCCAGTCAAACCCCATTTCCTCTGACTTGCGGAGGAGCTTCATCAAAAAGCTGGGCGTGCCCACATAGCCGGTGACGCCCAGTTCTTTCATCATAGTCACCTGTAAATCGCTGTTGCCCACGCCGCCCGGAATGACTGAGCACCCCATTTCGGTCAGGGCTTCATCCAACATGAGTCCCGCGGGCACCAGATGGTAGGAGAGGGTGTTGAGCACCACATCGCCCGCCCGGAAACCGCTGCGCCGCAGCGCCTCCTGGATCATGGGGATGTGCGAGGGGTCGTGTGCGCTGGCGTCCGGTTCGTAGAGAGGGCCGGGCGAGAAATAGATGTGGTTGATCTCGCTGAGAGGGGCAGCGAGCAAACCGCCAAAAGGCGGATTCTCCCGCTGCATGGCGGCCACCGCGTCCTTGGAGAGTACGGGCAACTTGTCCAGATCGGCGATGGTCTGGATGTCATCCGGCGTCAGACCGGCGGCCCGAAAGCGCTCCAGCACCGCAGGCGCATGGCGGTAGGCGTGATGGATTATCTCTCGCAGGTGTTCTTCCAGGGACATGACGGGCTCCTTGCGTGGCGTTCTTCGTGGTGGATTTGGCGGAAGTTTACAGGATTTTCGGGAAAATCTCAAGGGAGCGGATAGGCGCGGGAGCGTTTCAATTTGGGGGCAATCCATTAACGCCTTCCGCTTCCGCCCAGCGGTGGAACCACTGGGCTACCATTGCCAGGCCCTGACGGGCCGATGTCCTGAGCCCAGCGGGCTTCGCAGGGCTGAGGATAGCCAGATGTGCCCCAATTTTGAAACGCACCCGATAGGCGCGGGAGCGTTTCAAAATAGGGACGAAGATAGACGAAAAGATGAAGCTGGACGAAGCGAACCTGCGTCTCTATTCGTCAATCTTCGTCCATGCTTGTCAAAACGCAGCACTTTTCTCATACTCCAAATGCACATCTATTCACCTCGCCGCGGGCTGCTGATGTGAAGCCCTTACAGCTGAATGATGCGCCGCCATTACCCGAGATCAGATGCCAACACCTGCTCGTAAAATCTGGACACTGCTTCGACATGCGTTTCCACAGTGTAATGCGCCTGCACCGTCTTGCGCCCGTTCTCCCGCAACCGCTCCCGCAACGAATCATCTTCCAGCAACTTTTTCATGGCAGCGGCCAGGGCTTTCGCATCGCCCGGCCGTGTCAACAGGCCATTCACGCCATCCTCGACGATCTCGGCTGCGCCGCCGCCGTTACTGGCGATCACGGGAGCGCCTGCGGCCATGCCTTCGATGATCACGCGGCCAAAAGGCTCAGGCGTCACCGAGCAATGGGCCAGGAGATCAAGCGCTGCCATGATCTCGGGGATATCCTGACGATGCCCCAACCAGAGGATCTTTTCCTCCAGGCCCAACTCCCGAATTCGCTTCTTGACGACCTGACGATACGCATCCCCCTCCGGCGTGTCGGCCTCTCCCACGATGATGGCCACGGCGTCGGGCCGTACCTGGTGCAGCCGGGCGAAGGCTTCGACGAACACCGACTGCCCTTTCCAGGGGATGATGCGTCCGATCATGCCGATCAGCGGTGCATCGGCGGCGACGCCCAGCCTTTCGCGCACAGCTTTTCGATCCGCCAAGTCGGAAAACAGATCGGGATCGACCGCGTTGGGGATGACGCGATAGGGAGGAGGCGATTTCAGAGCATGCAACTGGGCTTGCGCCACGGCTCGAGAAATGAAGATCATCCCGTCCACCCGGGGAGCCAATACCCGCCGGTCGATGAATGAGAGGGGATCAAACGATCGGCTATGGATGAGAATGCGAGCGTGTGCGCGCCAGGCCGCGATGATGCCGGGACGCATCAGGGCGACGCTGTTGTTGAGATGAACCAGCGCTGGTCGGTGCTGACGGATGATAGGCGTCAGCGCATCCGCCACCGGCAGTATGTCGCGGCGCCAGTAGCGCAGGCTGCCTCCCCAATGCCATATGGTGGAGGCCACAGGCAGAGATCGGAAGACGTTGCCTGTTTTGCCTCGCCGCACAACGTCGACGAGGGCGGCAGGCTGCGATTCCCATTGCGGCGTCCGCACCCGTTCCACCGGAATTCCCATCTCTTCGAAAATCGTGCATGGGTTTTGTCGGGAAAGGACAACGACGGGCGTCCATTTCGACGAATCGAGTCCCCGCAGCAAGTAGGCCAGACTGATGTGGGAGCCGCCGGGAGATGGCGCCAAATCGATGTAGAGAATCGGTGTCTGTGACATAATGGTCGTCAGAAGTCGGTCAGGCCGACCAGCACGTGCGTTTCACCCATCGCGCAGCGCCAGAGCGCGACGGACAAATGCTTTCTCCGATTCATAAGTCAATCGTCGCACCGCCTCCTCCAATGAAACGACCCACAACGGCGCAAAGCGTGACTCTTCCGAGTGCTCATCATGGGGTTGGGAGGATTGACGCCGGGGATGAAGCAGGTGCATAAGGAAATAGCGCTCGTCTCGTTCCACGTGTTTTTTGCCGTAATCGAAGGAGACATGCCCTTCGCCCAAATCGGCCACGATCTCGAGGGCGCAATAGCCGCTTTCTTCGCACACTTCGCGCATTGCCGCCTGTTCGGGCGTCTCGCCCGGCTCGATATGGCCTTTGGGCAGCCGGATCTCTCGGATATTCTCACCGCTGCGCAAGACAAGACGTTCGAGCAGCAAGACGCGACCAGCGTCATCCAGTACGACGCCGCCCGCGGCTCGATAGACGACGGACTTGCGCTTTTTCGCCACCTCTAGCCTTCCATCCTCAGCGTCGCCGCCGCGGGGGCGGATGGCATTGCTACGTCTTCATCGAGGTCCTCGTTCACCATCAGCACGCCCAGCATGACTTGTCCCAGCTTGATGCGATCGCGATGGGTGATGACTCGGCGCTGCACCTGTTCGCCATTGATGAAAACGCCGTTGGCGCTGGCCAGATCGTAGATCACGAAGGCGCCCTTTTCGTAGCGAATACGGGCGTGCTGGCGCGAGATGGTGGGATCATTCAATGCCACGTCGTTGTGGTCGCTTTCGCGCCCGATGTCGGTAATTTTCTGCAAACGATATTCCTGGCCCGCATGAGGCCCATTCAGCGCCACCACCCAGGCCAGAGGCAGTTCGTTTTCATAAGCATTCTTGATGCGGATGGTGTCCGATCCCGTCGGGGTGATGCGCTGTGGCGTCACTGGTTTTTCTTTGGTCGCCGGCAGGACGCCGCGAGGGGGCGTGGGCGTAGGATGCACATCTGGACGCGCGCCTGCCCTGGCCAGTCCGCTCTCATCATCCAACGGCGCTACCGGATTAGGGATCGCCGCCGGCTCGACTTCGGGCGCAGAAACGCCCAGGCCCAGGCCGTACAGCAGTAGGCTGAACAATGAGATCAGGGTGGCGATGATGCCGGCCATGGCCAGTATCTGAATGAGCGTTGCCGGCAGACCGGTCATCAACGCAGGTGAAAAACTGAGGATGACGCTGGGGATGACGATGATCGCTGACAACAGCGAAAGCCATCGCCACAGCGCTGCCTGATAATCGTTGCTCTGACTATCGAAGAATATCCAAAGTGTCGTCACGAAGGTGATGGCAAAGGCGATAGCGACGCCCCAACTGTACCATCCTTCGATTAACAAGACTGGATTGGTAAGAAGAGATAACATATCGTGTTCTTAATTTTCACCGATATCGGCGGGCCGCCGCCCATGTCGCGGGATCTGCGAACGCGCAGCGAAGGAATGAGCGGCGGTCAGTAGGAAGGGGAATGTCAAAGCTGCTTGAATGCGAAAACTGTCTCGCCGATGATGATGCGATCCTCATCCTCCAACAATTGGCGGACGATGCGATCGCCATTGACGGATGTGCCGTTGGCGCTGGCCAGGTCTTGAATATAAATCTGAGGGTTGCCGATGCCTGGCTCGACCAGAAGCCGAGCGTGATGGCGCGAAACGGTCTCATCCGCCAACGCGATGTCGTTATCCCTCTCGCGTCCAATGGTCACGCCAGAGCGTTTGATGCGGTGCAGTCGGCCCCGATGGGGACCGTTCAGCACAACAAGCCAGGAAAAGGTGGGGGATTCGTCGGGCAGAAGGAGTGTTGCGGAGCTGGTTTGGACGCCGGAAGCGTTCTCCTTCTCGGAGATTTTTTCGGATGTATCCATAGAACAGTCAATCCTGACAGGTCGTCGTAAAGAGGAGCTCAACTGCGCCCAGCCAAATTCGATCCTGATCGCGCAATTCCTGGGTCTGCACCTGTCGTTGATTGATGAATGAGCCGTTGGTGCTGCCAAGATCGGAGAAGATGAAACGCCCTGCTTCGTAGTGGATGCGGGCGTGACGGGCGCTGACGGTGGGATCGGTCAGCAATGCGTCCGCCAGAACGGGATGACGGCCGATGAGGATGTCATGATTGAGAATCTCGAATTGTTTGCCCGAATCCGGGCCGGAAAGAACGATCAGACAGGCCAACGGCTCTGACGTTTCGGGTTCGATGCGCACCGTGGCGGCTCCTTGCGTCAGTTCCACGTCGGCCATAAGGGTGGGGGCGCTGTGCCGGGCGTCGTAAAGTTCGGGAGGCGCTGGCGCGAGCGGCGGTGCGGCGGGAGGCGCTGGCGCGAGCGGCGGTGCGGCGGGCGGCGGAGGGGGGGGCGGCGGAGACGCTGTCGGCGGCGTTGCAGGGGATGTCGATACGTGGGGAGAAATCGGCGCTGGTTGGGATGCGGCTTCGGACATCCCGGGCCAGGGGCTTTTGAGAAAATAGATGAAGAACATCGTAAACAGGATGAAAGCGCCTACGGCGCTCCAAACCGCCCGGGAGCCGATATTGAAAACCTGGAAAAAGGCGATCAGCGCCAATGCTGCGAGCATGGCGATGAAGCTGAACATGACGACTGCAACGCGCGCCCAGGCCTGCTCCTCCCACAACCCCCGAAATAGTAATGTCGCCAGTCCAGCGCAGATCAACGGCGGTGCAGCCAGCAAATTGAGGAAGGTCACGGGGATTTTCAACCGCGTGAACAGCAAAAGCATCTCCTCGTTGCTGGCGGGACTCAAGACGTATCGGGCGGCGACGAACAGGGAGAGGAAAGCTATGGCGAGGAATAAGATGGCGGCGAGGGTGACGCCAAAGGGACGAGAACGGGATGTATCCATAAATCGAGACAGTCGATTAGGCGCTATTTTACACAGTGAAGCAGCGCCCGAATGACGTTTGATTATCGCATCCCCTGCGTGAGATGTCAACCGAAGGACGTTGCGGGGGGTGCGTTTCAAAATGGGGGCGCTTTTTCGCATTTCTGGTAACTACTAATGTCATTGTCCTGTATGCTGCCAGGGGAGCGTCCGCTTTTCAGCGATGGGGCGGGGGTAGGCCCGCCTTCGGCGCCAACAATTTCTGCTTCCGCCTCTCCTCCCCCTGCCCATTTCGGAGTGGGGAGGAAGCAAAGGTGGGGGGGAAGCGCCTGTGGTGTCCAAGGTCACTCGGCCAGGGTGCTATGAAACAAATCTCCCCAACATTGAACCGTTCCCCGACAATCGATTTCGGTTGGGAGATCGTCGAACGCGATGGTAAAATTCAAAGATGTCCTATGTTTTTCTCGGTTTTTCGTTGGGACTGAGCGCTGGTCTTGCGCCCGGGCCCTTGCTCGCCCTGGTTATTCAACGCACGCTGCAACATGGTGCTGCCAGCGGTCTGCGCATTGCGCTGGCCCCTTTGTTGACGGATATCCCCATCGTGCTCCTGGCGCTGTTCGTCATCTCAAGGCTGCCTCAGATCTATTTGCATGGCTTGATGGCCGCGGGCGGACTGTTCGTATTGTGGCTGGCCTTCGATGCCTGGCGGACTACGGATCAGGCATGGGGCGAAGCATCTGCCAGGCCAGCTGTTCATCAAGACCTGCTGCGGGGCATGATGGTCAATTTTCTCAATCCGCATCCCTATCTTTTTTGGGGCGCTATCGGCGCGCCGCTGGTGATTCAGGCGTGGAATGAGAATCCCTGGCATGCGCTGGGTTTTATTCTGGCCTTTTACCTTCTTCTTGTGGGCGGCAAGGTGGCGCTGGCATTGCTCCTGGGGCGCATCCGAAAGATGCCGCCGCACATCTACCACCGACTCATGCAATTCTCCGCCATCCTTCTCCTCATTGCTGGTGGCATGATGTTGTATTCGGCCTGGCAAGGTTTTCTGGCAAGCTGATGATCGAGGCGTCTCTACTCAACGAACGGGATCTGCCCAAACTTTCTCGCCTGTGGTCGCAGACGCTGACGGCCCGGGGAAAAGGTTGCACGCTGACGCCGGACGCTCTCAGGGAGCGCATCTTATTGCATGGCGGAGAGCCGCGGGTCATTCTCGCCATCGATCCCCGGGGATGGATTGTCGCCCGCAGTGACGGCCGGCTGGTTGGTTTTATCCATTGCACAGTCGGTCGTTGGCCCACTGATGATCCTGAATGTCTGCGCGGCATTCTGCGCACAATGATCCTGGCGCCCGATGCGCCCGCGGCCGCTGGCCGGGTGTTGCTCAGAGCCGCGGACGCCTATTTCCGCAGTAAAAGAGACCTCACCAACATCGTCGCATTTCACCCCCACAGCGGCTATCCGCTGATCAATCAGGGCCGGGGCGCGGTCTTTCAGGAGCAATGGGGCGTAATGGAGGCGTTGGGAGCCAATGGCTATCATCTAACAAACCGATGGCTATTTTTCGAGCGACATTTCCCCGCTCTCATTCCCGAACGTCCGCCCGGCATGCCGGGACTGATCCTGCACATGGAGGCTGACGCCATGTCCGAGTGGCGCTTCGTTGTGCGGCTGGATGCCGAGCCTGTCGCCCGCGCCCGCTTTATGATCCTCCCCAGCCTGCCAGATTGCCCGCAATCCCGTTCAGCCACCCTCTATCAATTGGAAGTTGAGCCCGAGCGCCAACGGCAGGGAATCGGGCGATGGCTTCTGGAACGCAGTATCAACCACCTCATCGCCCAGGGCGTTGATCGTCTGTTGGTCGACGCGCCCCACGAAGACGTTTTGCTGCATGCCCGGCTCTACCGGCTGCAATTCCGAGAACAAGCCCTGCGGGGCTACACCTACGCAAAGAAACATGTCTGAACTACATCCCACCTCCTCCCATCGCTATCATCCAAAATCGATTTTCCGGATTTATCCCCTCCTCTTTCTCATCGCCACCATCTGGCTGGGCAGCGAAACCTGGAGGCGGCAAGACGTCATCTGGCTGATCATGTTCGTGGGGGTTGGATTCATCACCATCCGGCTCATCCTGGGAGCGATGGCCTGGGCCGAATTCGATGGCGAGACCTTCGTGTATCACACGCCCCTGCGCCGCGATCACCGAGTGCACCGGGGACAGCTAGCTTTGGTGGAGATGGGCGGGCGCAAGAACGAAGCCTTGATCATTGGATATCATCCGCGTACCGAAGATGGTCGCGTCGATCTGGACAGGATGAAATACATCAACTGCGTTCCTCTGGAGGATCAAGGAGAGCTCCTTGACTTTTTGACTCAGGTCATGCCGAAAATAGACGCCAATCAGCATTCCCCCCGTCAGACGTAACAGATTTACGCGGATTCTTCTGGATCAAGGAGCGGGCCTATGCCCGCCATCGGCGCTAACAATTTCTGCTTCCGTTTATCCTCCCCCTACCCGTTTCGGAGTGGAGAAGGAATCAAAGTTTTTTGACGTAACTACTCACGTCACTGTCATGTACGCTGCCACGAGAGCGTCATCGTTTGCAGGATGTCGTCAAACGTCACAACCCATGCTCGTCGCAGGCGCACTACCAAGTCACACCCATTCCCCCTTCACGCCTTGACATTCAGAAACACTCACTTCAAGGCGTAAGGCGCGGTCAAACGCACCACCTTACGTAGTTATCAGAAAATGTCGAAAGCCATCAAGAAAAAGATGCAAAATCCGTGAAAGCTGTGGTTGCCATGACGTATTTTGGTGGCGAATCCATTTTCGTTAGACTCCAGCACTTAAGGGACTTATTGCAAACTACTTAAAATCTCATCAGTAAGGCGCTATGACCCCATCCCATCTTCCTCCTCCCGTTGTCATTACACAGCCGCATCAGTTGAAGCTGCTCCTTGCGGATCTGGAACGAGCCGGGCGATTCGCCCTGGACACCGAATCCAACAGCATGTACGCATATCATTATCAGATATGCCTCATTCAGGTTTCCACTGATGAGCAGGACGCGATCATCGACACGGTGGCGTTTCGGGAGTTGGACCCCCTGGGCGCGCTCGTGGCCCGAGAGGATATCGAGATCACCATGCATGCAGCCGAAAATGACATCTTGTTGCTGAACAAGGATTTCGGCTGGATCTTCGGAAACATCTTCGACACCCTCTGGGGCGCTCGCATTCTGGGATGGCCGCATCCGGGCCTGGCCTCCATCCTCAAAGAGCGATTTGAGATTACCCTGGATAAACGGATGCAGCGCACCGATTGGGGCAAACGCCCGCTCTCATCCGAACAGATCGCTTACGCCCGGCTGGATACTCACTTCCTCCTGCCATTACGGGATGAGATCGAGCGGGCGCTGCGAGCAGCAGGGCGGTGGGAGGAGGCGCAGGAGGTCTTTGCCGATCTGCGAAGTATTCGGTGGAAGGAAAAAGAGGCTCCCAGTTTCTGGCGACTTTCGGGCGTTCGAGATCTGGAACCGCAGCAACAAGCCGTGCTCAAGGCCCTGTTCGATTGGCGAGAACGTCGCGCCGATCAGCGCAACCTGCCCCCCTACCGCATCCTGCGCAACGAGATATTGGTGGCGCTGGCGCGAGAAATGCCGCACACCGAGACGGAGATGCGACGGATTCCGGGCTTTCCCCGGCGTTTCCCGCCCCATCTGGCCCGCAAGCTGCTGGATGTCATCCGGCGGGGAGAAAGAACTGCGCCGCCCTCCCATCCTCTGCGCAATGGCGGTCAGCGGCCGGATGAGGCGACCCAGGCTCGATACGAGGCGCTGCGCCGCTGGCGCACCGAAAAAGCCCGGGCCAGAGGCGTAGACCCGGATGTGGTGATGACTAACGACAGGCTGATGATCATCGCCCGCAGCAACCCCCAAGACCTGGCGTCACTGGAATCGCTGGAGATCATCGGGGCGTGGCGGCTGCAAGCGTATGGCGCTGAGATGCTGACGGCCATACGATCTGCAACGGAGGACTAGCGGCCTATTTGGCCCTTTATGCGCTTTCTCTCCGGCATCAGGCTATCGGGCGCTGAGGCGCCGCGGCCGCAAGAAGCATATCAGGGGACTGGCGACCATACAACAGCTCTGCGGGGTGGGAAAGGTGCATCGCGTTTTGGCCCGGGAGAAGAGGTCCGCGCGGCCAGGATGTTGGATACAGCATATGGAGCGGATACATCCACGATGCGACGGATGTCAGACATCCTTCTCGACATCGCAGACCGCGATAACGGTTACGAATCTCATAGATTAACGTTTGCATATCTGCGAAATTCGTAGTAAACTGGCGCTCATCGTTCAAAACCTCGCTGGCGTCTGCGATGCGGACGCCGTATTCGGACATCGGACTCTCGCCATGTTCAAGCCTGACGAAACAGATCTCGCCATCCTGGAGATGTTGCGGTCAGATGGCCGCAAGCCCTACACCGAAATCGCCCAGGCGTTGCAGGTTTCGGAGGGAACGGTGCGCAATCGCGTCGCCCGATTGATGGAAAATGGCGTCATGCAGATC
>Ga0256914_1002065_pt1 | contig 17107 bp, 7 predicted proteins | sample HulkmetaG_FD_191571 | JGI IMG/M metagenome (GOLD analysis project Ga0256914, IMG submission 191571) | Hydrothermal chimney microbial communities from Main Endeavour vent field at the Juan de Fuca Ridge, Pacific Ocean - Hulk | ecosystem: Environmental > Aquatic > Marine > Hydrothermal vents ... | reverse complement strand
TTGGCCCCTGGCTGCGGGTGGATGACGTAAGAAAAAAGAGCCCGTTGGCTCCGGTCTGTGCTGGGCTGACGTACAAAAAAAGAGTCCGTTGGTCCCTGGCTGCGGGTGGCTGAGTAAGAAAAAAGAGCCCGTTGGTCCCTGACTGCGTGGGGCGGACGTAAGAAAAAAAAGAGCCCGTTGGCCCCTGCCGGCGGGGAAGCCTGTTCGAAGAACAGGATTCCCCGACGTCAGGGGGGGCGGGCCGCCTGGAAAGGGGGGGGATAGGAGGCCCGCCGGGTTCAACGGGGTGAGGGGCCTCCCGGGATGAGGAAGGTCCACTTGTTCCACTGGCCTTCCGGGCCTCTTCTGTGGGCCCCGAGGAGGAGACTCCCCAGGCCGGCGGCGATCTTCCTGGCCCTTGGGGACAGCCTCTCTTCCCGGGCGGCCAGGTAGAGAGGAAGAGTGAGGAACTCGTTGGGACCCCCGAGCGGGGAAGAGGCCAGCTTGATTCCGATACGGGGATCGGCATCGAAGCAGTCCGCCGGAACGGCCTTCCCCTTCACCTCCACGGGAACGTAATAGCGGATCCCTTCCCGGACGAACCGGCCTCCCGGGAGGCGGACGTTCCTCACCCGGGCGTATTCCAGTGCGTCCATGGCGGCCTCGCAGAGCTCCAGGGCCCCCCTCTCGCCGAAGTGGTCCCAGGCGGCGAGCATTCCCAGGACGAGGGGGCCGTGTTGCCAGGGCATGTAGAACCTGTGGGGCATGGGGAAACCCGTTCCGGCGTAGTCGGACTGGAGGAAGGGGGTTTTCCACGGCCGGTCCCGGCGGATTGCGGGCACCAGGATCCTCCGGATGCGGTCGCAGAGGAAATCCTCGATCCTGCCGTCCCCCGTGGCCAGCCAGACCTGCACCAGGGACTGGGCGACCCAGCCTTCGCACCGGGCCGCCTGGGGCCGGCGGGTGGAGTAGCGGAAGGGGCGGAGCATCCCCATGGCGCATTCCCCAAGGAGCCTGAGCTCGTCCCTGCACCACCAGTCCCCCGTGGCGAGCCAGGCGTCGAAGAGGAGGTCCGTGGTCCAGTGCTCGTTGTCGTAGGCGTTCCAGCCGTGGGGACGGTCCCGGCCGTATTCGGCTCCCCGGGCCCACTTGCGGTAGGGCATCGTGGCGTAGAGCCTGCGCCTGCCCAGGGTCTCCGAATCGGCCGGAACGATCCCGGCCCAGGAAGGCCTGAGGGGGAGACCTCCCCAGAGCCGGAGGTCCTGGTCCTTCCCCACCCGGAGTCCCCACAGATGGTACGGGCGGCAGGCCTGTTGCCAGGCTTTTCCCAGGAGGGGGAGGAGAAGGAAGCTCCGGTTGGTCTGGACGGCGTGGACCCATTCGGGGCTGCAAGGGGTGTTTCTCGGCGTTCCCGTCGTGGCGGTCTCCTTCACGTCCCCCCAGGAGCCGAAGGGCCCGAACCAGGGCCTGGTCTTCCAGGAGCGGAACTCCCCGGCGGCCCGGGCGGCCCAGTTCCTCGGAGGATAGGCGGGTCCTCCGTAGAGGGACAGGGCTCCCGACTCCTTCCAGGCCTTCCCGGAGGCCAGGGGGAGGAGGGGGGCCCGGGCCAGGGCCTTCCATGTGGATTCGGCGAGGCGGCGGTCCTTTCCGGGGATCCGGTCCCTGGAGGGGATCCCGGCGAAACGCCAGCGCCGGCACTGGCCGTCCCCCAGGTAGGTGTCCTTCAAGAGGACCCAGGCGGTCCGGCCGTCCTTCTCCTTCCTGGGACCCTCCAGTCCGCATTCGGAGGGAAAGAGGGGGAGGAGATCCAGGCCTCTTCCCTCCAGGCGGAACTCCGAGAGAGCCACGTCTCCCAGGGGATGGAGATTGGGGTCCTTGGAGGAACCGGGATGGTCGGATCCCAGGTAGTCGTTTCCCAGGATCACGTCCAGGAGGACCACCGGCGTGGAGGAGAATTCCGTGAGGTAGACCGTCAGGGAGAGGAAGTCCCTGCCGATTCCCGCCCCGGGATCCGGGTTGCGGTGATAAGTGTGGTAGCGGCGGACCCGAACCTGGGGAGTCTCTTCCAGGAGGACCTCTTCTCCGCCCGGGACGGAGGCCCGGTAGGTCACGCCGAAGCGGTCCGCCACGAAGGAGGTGATTCCGAAAGGAGGGGCGGGCGGGGAGAGAGGATAGGGCCGGAAAGGGCCGGCGAGGGCCTTTCCCCGGGCGAGGCGGAGTCGCACGGCCTGGCCCGGCCCCAGCCTGAGAGGGAACTGGGCCTGGGCGGCGCGGAGGGAGCCGCCGGGCCAGCGGCAGAGGATCCGCCAGGAGGTGGGCCGGCCCCGGACGACCAGTTCCGCCAGGTCTCTTTCCCGGACCTTCCCCCTCGGAAAGGGGATGGTCGCCAGGGCGGTCTCCTTCCTCTCCAGGAGGGCCCGGTTCTCCGCCGTGAGGAGGACCGGCCCCTCTTCCGGACCTCCCGGGCCGGCGGGGAGGTCCGGGGGGAATCCGGCCAGGAGGAGGGAGAGGAGGATCCCCGGGAAGGGGAGGCCCGCCGGGCCTTTCCTCCCGGGGATCCGGCCCCGGCGCCGCCGCTCAGCGCCCGCCCTTGGGCGCAAGGATGACCTTGCGGGCTTCCGCATCGTCGATGGAACGGCACACGGTGATGAGCCTCGGATAGAGAGAGGCCGGGATCCGGCCCGGCCGGAGGACCAGGCTCTTGTCCACCACCAGCTTTCCCCCCTTCTTGGTGAAGGCCAGGTTCCAGGTGAGGAAGTGGAAAACCTTCATCCCGCTCTCCGGCCAGTCCCGGATCTCCCAGGCCTTCCCCGGATCGATGGTGACCTTCCACTTCTGGACGGCGTAGTTCGTGAAGACGAAGGGCCAGGTTCGATTGGGCCTCTGGACGAGGCCGGCCAGCCTGGAAGGCCGGATCCCCGTGGGGATGGCGGGCTTTCCCGCTTCGCGGGTCAGGAAGTGGCCGTAGTGGAGGGTGAGGCGGAGTTTCAAGGGGGCCTCCGGGGGATCCAGGCCGAGGAGCCGGAACTCCCGCAGGAAGGCTCCCCGGAAGAGGGGGGCCACGATCTGGCTCCTCAGGAACATCTCCCGCCTGCTCGCGGGGATCTTCTTGAGGAGATCCTTGATCTGCCATCCCAGGGGACCCGGGAAGGTGAGAGTGAACAGCCCTTTCGCACTTCCCCGGGGCTCCAACTGGATGGTGCCTTCCACGAGGAACTGGGCCCGGGCGTCCATGGCGACGGGAGGGATGAAGCGGACCGAGAGGGCGTTCTCTTCCAGGAGAACCGCCGTGGATCCTCCCAGGGCCGGGTGGATCATGCCGAAGGGGAGATACCTGGGCATTCCGGCGAAGATCCACGTGGGCCTTCCGTCCCTGGGCTCGAGGAGGAGGCAGGGAAGCTGGAACCAGGAGGACAGGGTTTCCGGGTTGGTGAAGGGCGGGAAGGGATCCTTGTCCGTCCCCGGGGCGGACCCGTGGGCGAAACCGATCTCCAGGGGGATTCCGGCGGCGTGGAACATGGCCGCCATGAGGAACCAGCGCCGCCCTTCACCCTTCAACAGGATGGAGACGGGGTTGCTGGAGCCGCGGGTGTCGTGGACGTGCTCCTGGACGAAGTCGTAGACGGCCTTCGCCTTGGCGAGGTCCCCCTTCTTTCCGGCGCACACCTTCTCGACGGCCTTCCGGATCTCCGTGTATGGCTTGAAGAGGGGGAGAAGGCGGGCCCTCATGGTCCTGGCGCTCTCCCCGGCCGGCCGGTTCTCGCCGTAGAGGGACCAGGGAATGGTCTCCTTCTCGCCGGGCATGAAGGACTCCTTGACGATCCTGGGCCGGTCTTTCACCTGGAAGGTATAGACCAGCCTGGACCCGTCCTTCTCCACCTTCGGTGCGGGAAGGCCTCCACCCCAGGCGAAGGAACCGCGCCGCTTTTCGGGAAGGATCACGACGAGCCTGCTCCAGAGGAAGGGCTCGTCGAAGCTGGAGTAGAAGAAGGAGGAGATCTCCCAGGGGGCCCGGAGGGACTCGGAGTGTGTCTCGATGGAGACTTCCTCGACGAAGCACCCGGGTTTCAAGTCGGGGATCTGGTATTCGCCCCCCACGCTGATGGGTTCGCTCACTGTTCCGTCGGGGGACCAGGAGCGGAGGGTCACCACCTCGCCCTGGGGCCGGATGGATCCGTAGGCGTCCACCCCTTCCAGGTCGTTGATCCTCCGGATCTGGTGGATCTCCGCCGCCCAGGAACCGTCGGAGTTCACCCGGACGGTCATGTGGTCCAGGACCAGGACGGAGTGGGATTCGCTGTAGGAGGGCTTCATCTTGAATTCCCGGATGATGGTCTCACCGTCCACGCGGTACTCGGCGAAGTCCTCGGTCCAGTCCCTTCCCTCCAGGAGGGCGATCCTCTTGCGGAGTTTGGTCTGGGAGGGATCCAGGGAGAGGGATTTCCTGAAGGCCGCCAGGGCCTCCTTCTTCTTCCCCGTCTCCAGGAGGATGTCTCCCACACGGTAGGGCCAGGCCGGTTGGTCCGGTTGGAGTTCCTCCAGCTTCCGGCAGAGCTCCAGGGCCTTCGGATAGTCCCCCTTGTCCAGGGCGATCCATGCCGCCTGGGAGAGGAGGTCGTGGGCGGCGGGGGAGAGGGCCATCTCCTTCTTCAACCACTCCTGCGCCTCGTCGATCCGCCCCAGGGAGAGGGCGTCCCGCCTGGCGCGGGAGAGGAGCCTGGCGTCGCCCTGGTCGGCGGCACAGGCCTTCTTGAGGATCTCGTAGGCCGCCGCCGGGTTGTTCCGCCTTTCCTGGAGGGAGGCGGCCCGCAGGAGGATGGCGGGATGGTTGGGGGCGGCCTTCAGGAGCCCCTGGAGCTCCCTCTCTTCCTCCATCTTCCAGGAGAGGTTCCGGTATACCCGGTAGAGTAGGTTGTGGGCCGGGAAGACCTTGGGGTGGGCGGCCAGGATCTTCTTGAGGGTCCTGACGGCCCTCTCACCCTTGTCGTCGGAGACCAGGATGTTGGCCATGTAGAGGCCGGCCTGGACACCCGCCGCTCCCGGGTCGGAGAGAAGGGACTCCAGGACGCTTCGGGCCCGGTTCCGGCGGTAGTCCGAAGGAAGGTGCCGGGCGTTCAGGAGTCGCAGGGCGGCCAGGAGGGACCAGACCGGATCGGGCTTTCCCTTCCAGGCCTTGCGTCCCGCCTCGATCCGGGCCAGGGCCCTGGAGGTGAAGCCGTCTTCCGCAAGGAGCCTTCCCGCCAGGAGGGAAGCCCAGGGGCCGGTCTCCCCGGAGAGGACGGCCAGGCCGTCGCGGAAGGCCCCGGGGGGAGGGCCGGTGACCTCGGCGGGCAGGGGATGGAGGGTGAGGCCTTCCTCCTCGGTCAAATCCGGCAGGGTCCTCCCCACGCCGTCCACGAAGGTGAGGGCGAAAGAGGGGGCATCCTGGGATGTGGTCTTCACGAGGACCCGGTTCCACCCCTTCTCCAGGCGCACCGGGAGGAAGACCCGGGAAGGCCGGATCTCTTCGGGGGTGTGGAGGTCGTAGATCCGCTTCCCGTTGAACCGGATCGTGCAGGATCCGGTAGGCCGGAAGAAGATCCAGGCCGGCCGGGTGGTGGGGCTCTTCACCTGGAGAAGGGCGTAGTAGGCTCCCTCGTCGTGGTAGAGCCCGGAACCCAGGTCCACGTAGAGCTCGTACCAGGGACGGGTATAGGTCCGCCAGCGCACGGGGCCGAAAGTTCCCGCGACGGAGGCCTTCAGGTCGATCCCGTTCTTCTCGGGGGCGAAGGGAACGCCGTGCTGGTCCCCGGCGAAGTCCCCCAGGGGGCCCAGGACGAGGTAGTGGGCCGGGTCTCCCGCCGAGGGCAGGAGGGCCTTCCTCTTCTCCAGGTCTCCCCGGGCGGCGGCGTCCCGGGCCGCGGCGGCAAGGAGTTTCCTCGCCGCCAGGCCGTGGAGTCCCTTGGTCTTCAGAAGGGAGAGGATGGTGTCGGCGCCGAGCCGGGGGTCGGGGGCGACGCCGCGGCACTGGAGGAGGAAGCCTGCGGCCGCCTCGGCCAGGGGGGAGCCGGGGTTCTCCCGGATCCAGTCGGCAAGGATCTCCTGGGCCCTGGCGGGGTCCAAGGGGGCCCCGGCGAGGGCCTTCAGGAGAATCCGGGAAGCCGTCTCTGCGGTGGTGCCTGCGGCCCGGCAGGGAAGGACGGGCAGGACCAGGGCGCCCAGGAGGGCGAAGCGGGCGAATCCGGCGCGTTTCATTTCACACCTCCTTTGCTTCCGGCCGGCCGTACCAGGACTTCCTGGGTCTCGGCGTTGTCCAGTTTCCCGGCGAAGTCACGGAACACTCCGTAGGCCGAGGCGGGGATCCTCTCTTTCTTCAGGGTTCTCACCGTTTCCACCACGATTTCGTTTCCTTTGCGCCGCCACTTGACGCTGAAGGCGGCGTAGTCGTTCTCGTCCGAGGCGTCCGGGGGCAGGGAGACGGGCTCCCATCCCGGCGGAAGCTCGTAACGCACCACGAAGCGGTCCGTCCATGGATTGGTGAGGATCAGGTCGTGGATCCTCTTCTCTCCCGCCGTGAGACGGGTCCACTGGGCGGGCTGGAAGTTGGGCTTGAGGACCAGGGCGTCGCCCCGCTTCTCGGCGAACTCCTTCACATCCATGTCCACCTCGTAGACCACGGGTTTCTCCAGGTCCAGGAGGGGGGAGAACTTCATCTTCAGGACCTTGACCTTGCCCAGGATCCGGGAGAAGCGGTTCTCCAGCTTCTCCTTCCTCTTGCCCGGCTCGTTGCCGTATTCCATCCGGATGTAGACCGCCTGGTTCTCCTTGGGCCTCCCCGTGAAGTGGACCGACGCGTCTCCCTCGGGGGTGAGGCGCACCAGGAACTCCTGGTCGTCCAGGTTGGCCTTGGGATCGGACCAGGGGATCCTGGCGATCCTGGCCTTCTCCCCCTCGACTACCAGCACGTCGGCGCCGTGGTCCATGGTGGGGAGGACGCCGAGGGGGTGGTAGGTGGCCGTTCCGTCCAGGAAGCCTCCCTGCCAGTCGCCCACCTTGGGAACGTAGGCGATGCAGTGGTTGAAGTGGTTCACCAGGGGGAGGGTGAGGTCGTCCTTGGACCTCCTGGGATCGGCGTAGATCAGCACGGGCCAGGCCTTGATCCCCGCCAGCTTGAGCATGGCGCCGATGAGAATGGCCTTGTCCTTGCAGTCTCCGTGACGCCTGCTGAAGATGGTCGAGGCGTTGTAGGGCTTGTAGCCGTGGACGCCGAATTCCCATGCTACGTAACGGACGTCGGTGACCACGAAGTCGTAGATCGCACGGATCTTCTCGGTTTCGGTGGCACAGTTCCGGGTGAGCTCCCTTACCTTGGCCTCCATCTCCGGAGAGGAGTCGTACTGGCGCTTGACCAGGTTCCACCACCAGGTGGCGAAGTCGTTCCAGCTCCTGTAGGTGGAAATCTCCACGAGGGGGCAGAACTCGGAGATGTCGGGCATGTTGTTCTCCCGGACGACCCGGGGGAGGTCCTTCATCCTCCAGGACCTGAGGACCATGTCCTTTCCCACCTTCTCGACGGTGGGCTTCGGGGCGCCGTTCTTCTCGTACAGGTTCAGGTAGCGGTCCTTCTTGGCCAGGACGTCGAGCCTGGAGTCGTGGACCACCACGGCGTCGGAGGCGGAGAAGATATGGCGGTGGCCGAAGTAGGTCCCGAAGAAGGAGGGCTTCAGCTCGTCGATCCGGAAGGCGATGTTCACCACGTCCTTGGGCTTGATGGGGGGGAGGTCCACGTAGATCCTCCCCATGCCCGTCAGGAAGGAGAGGATCCTCGCCCGGTCCACCGTCCCGTCGGGATGGATCACCTCGGCCTTGAGAATACGGCCGGACTGTTCACCGCCGAAATATGACCTGCCGAAGGTGTCGAAGTGCTCGGCGCCGGCCTCGTTGAAGATCCGGGCGACGATGTGCTCGTAGATGTGGCTGGTGCCGTCGTTGTTGACCTTGATGACCTTGTGGCGCAGGAGGTAGTCGTAGGGATCGTTCTTCTCCTTGGCGTCCGGGGGGGGAGGCGGAGGGGATTTGAGGATGTCCCGGGCCTTCACTTCCAGGTCGGCGTAGAAGGGCTTCTCCTCGGCCTGGAGGAAGTCCAGGTGGCGCTTCACCTTGGAGAGGTTGGGATTCCAGGAGAGGGCCCTCTTGAACCAGGCGATCATGGCCGCCTTGTTGCCCCTGAGACCCTCGAGACGGCCCATGCGTACCAGGACGGAGTCGTCGCCGGGACAGAAGTCCAGGACGGCCTGAAGGGCCTTTTCCGCCTCGAGGATCTCATTCCGGGAAAGGAAGAGATCTGCCTGGGCCAGCCGGATCTTCCTGGAGAAGGGCCAGGCCCGGGCGCCCTTCTCCAGAAGGGCGGCGGCCCGGTCCGTCTTCCCCGCCCTGATGAGGGTCCGGGCGGCGGAGACCAGGGTTTCCGGGGAGGCCCGCCGGGAGAGAAGGTCCATGCGGACGGCCAGGGCCCGGCCCAGGTTGTCCCTGTTCAGGGCGAGGCCCACGATCTTCCGGCAGAGCCGGGGATGGAGCCTGCCCCCGGGGGTGGCGTAGAGGTTCTCCAGGAGCGCCCGCCTCTCCACTCCGGCGTCTATGTCGTCCAGGAGTTCGGCGAGGAGGAGACCGGCGTCGATGTAGCCCGGGTTGACGGCCAGGGCCTTCCTGGCGTGCTCCATGGCCCTGGTGGGGTTTTCCTGCCCGTCCTTGTAGTAACGGGCCAGGGCATATTCGGCCCTGGCGAAGGAGGAGTCCAGGCGGAGGGTCGCCTCCAGTCTCCGCCTCCGGGGATTCTCGTCCTTCTCGGCGGCCATTCCGCCGCGGCGCCCGAGGGTGACGGAGTAGAGATACTGGTAGAAAGGATTCTTGGGATCGCCGTCGACGGCCTTGCGGGCCCAGTCCCTGTCCTCCCGGACGTCCTCGTCGAAGGTCTGGAAGCGGGTGAGGAGATAGGCCCTCTCATAGGCCCAGCGGGGATTCTTGTCCTTCTTGTAGATCTCCTCCAGGAGGGCGAGGGGACCCTCGGCCCAGGGGCCCGGGGCGGCCGTGGAGACGGGGGGCTCCTTTTGGACCAGGTCCGGTTCGGCCTTGGCCTCGATCCCGGGGATCCTGTTTCCCCGGGGGGAAACGACCCTGAGGGAGAACTTGAAGGGATCCTTCTGGGCTCCCAGTTTCACCAGGACCAGGTTGGGACCTTCGAGGAGGTGGACCGCACCTTCGTCCTGGTCCTGGTGGAATGGGCGCCTGGCGTCCCGGCGGATCACCTCCTTGCCGTTCACCCAGACCGCCAGGGATCCGCCGCTCCCCGCGCGGAGGACCGCGTCCGTCTCGACGGGGGAGATCAGGCAGGTCGCGGCGTAGGCCAATACCTGGGAGTTGGGCCTCATGAGGGCGGCCATGTCCACGATTCCCCCCGGGACGGTCGAGACGTTCACCCTCCGCCAGGAGATCTTCCTCTTCTTGCCCTGGTAGCTCTCGGAGAGGTCGATCTTCTTCTCGGGCGGAAAGGTCCGGCCGAAGCCCCGGCCGCGCTCGTTGTCGAAGGGGCCTACGATCTGCCAGTCGCAAAGGAATCCCAGGGAGGAATTCAATGCCCGGGCCTCCTTGAACCGGAAGGCCTTCTCCAGGAGGGACTGCCTCACGAGGTCGATGGAGGCGGCCAGGAGGGGTTCCCCCGGGAGGGTCTTGGAGGAGGCCCTGAGCCCGGAGAGGAAGGAGAGGGTCCCCAGGGTGTCCCCCGTCCTGGAATCGAGGTCCTCCAGGAGGGAGAGGAGATAGGCGCCGTAGGCCCGGTCCTCGGGGGTGGAGGTCCACTCGTCGGAGAGGAGGACTTCCAGGGCTCTCCCGGCAGATTGTTTCGCTTCGAGGTATTTTCCCTTCTTCGCCAGGTTCAGGGCCTCCTTCTCGAAGGCCCTGGCCCGATCGCCGGCGTGGAGGGCCGGCGCCGAGAGGGTGAACAGGAAGAGAACCGCTCCGGCGGATCTCCAGGAAAGAAAGGTCTTCATCCCGCCTCCTTGGGTCGAACAAGAAAAAAGGACCGGGAGCCGGAGGCCGGCTCCCGGGGGCCATCTTAACTCGAAGGAGCTGGAAAGTTCCTTCTACGAGAAGGAACGGGGGCGGGAGGGGGGTTTTTTCTTTCCCTTTGGAAGGAGGGGGGGAAAGGCCGGGGGCCGGCTCAGAACTTGAAGCTGAAGTCCCCTCGAGGAAGAAGGGCCGCACCTCCGGAGGAGGCCTTGCGGGGTCCCCCTGCCGGGCCGGGAGCCGGGTGGGCGCCCCGGGATGGCCTCTTTCTTTCCGGTCCGGCCGGACGGCGAGGGAGCTTCTTCCCCGCCCGGAGTTCCCGGGGGGATAGAAGGCCGTCCTGGTTCTTGTCCTTCTTCTGGAAGAGGATCCGGGCCCAGGGCACCAGTCCGGGATCGAGCTTTCGGAAGAGGAACTCCAGTTCCCTGAGATCCAGGTGCTGGTCGCCGTTGCGGTCCGCCCCCTGGAGGTCCGCCGGGAGGGACTTGTCCAGGGGAAGGGGCGGTGTCTCTTTCCGGGAAAGCCCGGGGAAGAGGGCCAGGAGAGGGGCCATCTCTTCCAGTTCCAGGGTGCCGTCCCGGTTCCGGTCCAGGCCGAAGAAGCCGCTGGGAACCTTGGAGAGGGTGGCCGAGATGGCCCGGGTCGTGCCTCTCCATTCGGCCGGTTCGATCCGGCCGTCCCCGTTGCGATCCAGAGTCTGGAAGAGTTTCTTCAAGGGGAGGAGGGTCGATGGGGGGGGATCCTTGGGGGCCCTGACCACGGCCGGTCCCCTGAGGGTCAGGCCCCAGCCGTCCCGGACGAGCTGCTTGTAGCGCCTGTCGAACTCGGGAAAGTGGATCCAGCCGTCCCGGTCGGTGTCCCAGAGGGCGAAGGCCTGGGGCGTGGAGAGGCCCAGGGTCTTGTGGGCCTCCCGGAAGGTGATCCTGTCGTCCCGGTCCAGGTCACAGGCGGAAAAGGCCCGGCGGCTCGCCTGGGGGGCGTAGTTCCGGAGCCAGACCTGGGCCGGAAGGGCCTTCTTGGCCCGGGCCTCGGAGGCGGGGCCTTGCCCTTCGATCTTGTTCCAGGCGGGGAGCCCTGCCGCTAGGAGCCCTGCCATCAAGGGGACGCTCAATCCCATCATGCCGTTCTTCACCCTGGTCCTCCCCTCTTGGTCGTTCCCGTCTCGGTCCAGGAAGAACAGGTAAGTATACCTCCTGGAGCCGGGAGGGGGGGATGGAACCGGGTCAGGGAACGTAGAGGCAGGATCGTCCGAGACGGAGATAGAACTCGGCTCCCTGGGCCAAGGGGTTCTCTTCGGGAGGGAGGAAGGATGCCACTTCCACCCGGCACCCCTGGGCCTTGAGCTTCTCCACCAGGGGCAGGAGGGCCGCCTGGGAGCTGGCGATCACCACGGCGTCGGCCTTGGGGGCGTTGTCCACGGCGTCCAAGGTGAGACGGACCGCCCAGTCTCCTCTGCCGGGGCCGACCCGCTTGACCTTCTCGAAGCCGCTGGTGCTCAGGTGGTCCTGGAAGGGGGCCCGGGCGTCCTCCTCTTCTTCGCTCATGTAGGCGATGGCCCGGATGGCCCGGCGGCCCAGGACGGTGTGGGAGAAGACCTTCCTGTAGGAGACCTTGGCCTGGTAGGTGTCCTGGGCCTCCCTGTCGAGGAGGTCGGCGTCCACCAGGAGGAGCACTCTCTGGTGCACCAGGGTGCCCGCCGGGATGGCTCCCACGCCCGTGGCCACCCCCGAGGGTGTGGTGAAGGGATGACTGGAATGGACGCCCTCCGGGGAGCTGGGCCTGGACTGGTTGTGCCGTTCGGCGCCTTTGCGCTCTCCCCGGGCGCCCTCCCTTTCCCTGCGGGGCCGGCCTCTCTCCTTGGATCCCCCTCCTTCCCGGCCTTTGCGCCGGTGCCTCTCCCGGGGCTTCCTCTCTTCCTGGGGCTGGGAGGATTCTTCCTCCCGGGGCGGGGCTTCCGCCTTCTCCTCCGGGGCGGGCGTCTCCGGAACCTTCTCCTCGGGGACCGGGGCCTTCTCCTCTTCTTTCTTGGATTCCCTACCCGTTTCGGAAGTCGTTTCCACCTGGTCCTGGAAGAATTCGTCGTCGTCGAAAAGGCCCGACGCGAAGGAGTCGCTTGCTGCCATCACTTTCCGGTCTCCTTGCTTTCGTAGAGGGGAGGAAAAGGGATCCTTCGATCCGCCCTGGAGGCGGAGAAAAAAAGAGACTACCCTTCCGGGGGCATAGATCAAGGGAGCCCCCTTGGGGAGGCCGGTTCATGGCGGTATCGGAGCGTTTTGGGCGGGTTCCTTTCCGGCGGATCCCGGCCGGGCCGTGGAGGGGAATTCCCCTCCTTCCGGGTCTCTTCCTGGCTCTTTGGGGCCTGGCCTGGGCGAGGGTGGCGCCGGCCCAGGCCGGGCCGGCTCCCTTTCCCAGGGCCCCTCTCCTCCGGGCCGCCCCTTTCCTGGGGGAAGCGAGGCACGTCCTCGGCCTGGACGGGAGTTCCTGGAACCCCCTGGGAAGGGCACCCAAGGATCCCTATCTCTCTCCCTGGGTGGAGGGAATCCTGGAGAACCCCCTGGTCTTTCCGGGCCTGGCCTCCCGGTGGGCCGCCCGGCTGGCCCGTGAGGATCCCCGGGAGGCCCTGGCTCTTTCCCTGGAATTCCGGGGGCTCAAGGCCGTGCCCGCCTCCAGGCCCGAGCTGGAGGGGGCTCATACGGTCTCGGATCTCCTGCAGGCCGCCTTCGCCGGGAAGGTTCCCCTGGAGCGGGCCGGCGGGCTTTCTCCGGGGCTGAGAGAGCTTCTCCTTCCCCTGCTCCGGTCGGCCCTGGCGGCCCGGCTGTGGTGCGCCGAGGCGGCGAAGGGCCTGGGGCCGCGGGAGCGGGATCTCCTCCTGGAGGAGCTGGCGGAGCGCTGGACCGGGCGGAGGGCCCCCGACCGGGCCGAGACGGGCAGGATCCTGGGCCTGGCGGGGAGCTTCGACTCCAGGCTCACCGCCCTGGCGGCCCGGGTCCTTGCCCTGGGATTCTCCCGGTTCCTCTCCGTGGAGGGGAAGGTCTCCGTGAAAGGGTCGGCCCTTCCCGGGCGGATCAGCGCTCCCGGATACGAGGGGGACCTGCGCCTCTTCCTTCCCACGCCCTGGGGGGACCTGGTCGTCGGGGGTCCTGGGGTTACGATCTACAGAAAACGGGCCTTCCTCGTCCTGGACCTGGGCGGGGACGATCTCTACCTGTGTCCCGCCGGGAGCGCCGTGCCGGAGATGCCCGTCTCGGTGGTGGTGGACCTGGGAGGAGACGACCTGTACCGCTCCCCGGGGAGGGGCGGCCAGGGGGCGGGGCTCCTGGGGATCGGCTTCCTGGCCGACCTCGGGGCGGGGAGGGACCTCTACGATGGAGGAGACCTCTCCCAGGGAGTGGGAATCCTCGGAACGGGAATCCTCCTGGACGACGGAGGGCGGAATCTCTTCCGTGCGGGCCGGGCCTCCCAGGGGGCGGGGTTGCTCGGGACGGGGATCCTCCTGGCCGGGGCCGGGGAGGATTCCTACCGCGGGAATGCCCCCTGCCAGGGGACGGCCGGGCCCGGTGGAGCGGGCCTCCTGGTGGATTCCGGGGGCGGGGACGTCTACACATCCTCCGGGAGAGGATCGCCGGCGGCGCCCCTTCCGAGCCAGGGCGGTGCGGCCGGCTGGGCCGAGGTGTGGGCCTCCGGGGGCACGGGACTCCTCCTGGACCTGGGGGGGGACGACACATATTCGGCTGAGAGGTCCGCCCAGGGTGCGGCGTTTCTCAGGGGAGGCGCTGCCCTCCTGGACTCCCGCGGGAACGACCGGTTCCATTCGGGCCGCTGGTCCCAGGGAATGGGGTCCAGCCGCGGGGCGGGGCTCCTCATGGACGGGGCGGGGGACGATAGTTACGGTGGTGGGGATGTTTCGCAGGGTGCCGGCCACGACATGGGGGTGGGGATGCTCCTGGACGTGGGTGGGGACGACCGCTTCCGCGCCGGGGGGCTCTGCCAGGGGGCCGGGAGCTGGCACGGGTCGGGCTTCCTCTTCGATCTCTCCGGAAACGACGTCCGACAGGCACGGCCGGGAAAGAACGGGGGCGCCCAGGGATGGGGGGGGAAAGCGGGCGGATGGGGATCCCTGGGGGTCCTGATCGATTGCGGAGGAAAGGACTACAACAGCCTGGGACCGGGAGACGGGGGGAGGAAGACCAGGGGGCTGGCGGGAATCTCGATAGATTCCGGATCAACGGAAACGACTGCCGGAAGGCCGGCCCCTTCCCCTTCCCCGCCCGTTCCGGGAAGGAAGGAGAAGGGGCCGGATCTCCTCTCCCTGGAGAAGGACCTGCACCGGGCCCTGGACTCTCTCCCGGGGAGCCCCCCCTGGAAGGCCTCCGTGAAGGACCTCGCCCGGGGGGGGAAGAAGGCCCTGGAGTGGCTTGCCGCCAGGGCCTTCGCCTCGCCGACGCCCGCCATGTCTTCCTTCTTCGAGGCCGCCGCCCTGGAGGTGGGAGGGGAGGAGGCGGCCCGGGCGGCCCGGGCCGGGCTGGAGCATTCCTTTCCGGGGAGCAGGGCCCTTGCGGCCCGGGTGCTGGGGCTCCTCGGGGACCGGGCCTCCCTGGACAAGTTGAAGGACCTGTTGGCCTCGGATCCTTCCCGGGCGGTCCGCCGGGCCGCCGCCGAGGCACTGGGCCGGATCGGCCTCGCCGGGGTCCCTTCGGGCCTGGAAGCTCTCAGGTCCTCTTCCTCGGTCCTGGACCGGGTGGCCGCGGCGGCATGCCTGGAAGGGGTAGCCGGGAAGGAGAGTGTCTCGTCGCTCCTGGACCTGCTGGAGGACCGGGCCTGGCCGGTCCGGGAGAGGGCGGAGGCGGCCCTGGAGGCCAAGGGGGCCCAGGCCGTTCCCGAGGTCGTGAAGAAGCTGAAGGAAGGCGGGAAGGGGGCCGTCCGGATTCCCATGGTGCGGATCCTTGGGAAGGCCCGGGCCGTGGAGGCCAGGTCCCTTCTCCTGGGCTTCCTGGAGGACCCGGACCCGGTGCTCCGGGCGGCCGCGGTAAGGGCTCTCAGGTCCATCGGGGAGAAGGGGGACCTGGAGAGACTCAAGGCTCTCCTGCCCCTCGAGATGAACCCCCTGGTCCGGGAGGCCTTGAAGGGCCTTTGAGCGGACGAGGAAGCGGGAGGGGATTTTTGCTAACCTCTTCTCCTTTCCCTCTTCTTCCTGGCACGGACGCTGGAGCAGGAGCATGGAGACCGCCGCGCTGGACTTCGCCTTTCTCCGGGGGCAGATCGTCGGCATCGACGCCGCCTTCCGGACGCCCTTCGGGGAGAGGCTCATGACCTATTGCGACTATACGGCCTCGGGCAGGGGGCTGGCCTTCATCGAGAACTACTTGATGCACGTCCAGCGGACGTACGCCAACACCCACACCGAGGACGATGTCTCGGGCCGGAGCATGACGCGCCTCCTCCACCGGGCGGAGGAGACCATCAAGGAAGCGGTGAACGCCGGGCCCCACGGGAAGCTCATCGCCGTGGGGGCTGGGTCCACAGGGGCCATTGACAAGTACCAGCAGATTCTGGGCGTCCAGATTCCCCCGGCCACGATGGCCCTCATCGAGGAAATCCTGAGAGCCGAAAGAGGAGAGGAAGCCCTGGCGGACTTCCGGGCGGCCCTGGAGAGGCGGCGGCCGGTGGTCTTCGTCGGCCCCTACGAGCATCACAGCAACGAGGTGACCTGGCGCCAGGGACTCGCCCGGGTGGTGACGGTGGAAATGACGCCCGACGGGAGGCTGGACCTGGCCCACTTGAAGAGCCTCCTCGAGGACCCCCGGTTCGAGGGACGACTGAGAATCGGTTCCTTCTCGGCGGCCTCCAATGTTACGGGCCTGCGCACCCCCGTCCACGAGGTGGCCCGCCTCCTTCACGCCCACGGGGCCCTGGCGGTCTTCGATTACGCCGCCTGCGCCCCCTACGTGGAGATCGACATGAATCCCGATCCCGGACCCGAAGGGGGGGATCCTTCACTGGATGCGGTCTTCATCTCCCCTCACAAGTTCCTCGGGGGGCCGGGCTCCTCGGGGATCCTGGTCTTCCACGAGAAGGTCTACAGGAAGGATCTCCCTCCCACGGTTGGGGGCGGGGGGACGGTGGACTATGTGGGTCTCGACGCCCAGGACTACATGGAGGACATCGAGGCCAGGGAGAAGGCCGGAACCCCGGGCGTGCTCCAGACCATGAAGGCGGCCCTGGCCTTCGAGGTGAAGCGGGCCGTCGGTGTGGAGAGGATCGAGGCCAGGGAAGGAGAACTCCTCAGGAGGGCCTTCGCCAGGTGGAGGTCCAATCCCAACATCCGGATCCTGGGGAACCCGGATCCGGACCTCCGGGTGGCCATCGTTTCCTTCAACATCCAGGATCCCCGGGGCGGATGGGTGCATCCCAGGCTTCTGACCGTTCTCTTGAACGATCTCTTCGGGATCCAGTCCAGGGCGGGTTGTTCCTGCGCCGGGCCCTACGGCCACAGGCTCCTGGGGATCGGCCCGGAGGAATCGGAACGCTACCGGAAGTGGGTCCTCAGGGGATACCAGGGGATCAAGCCGGGTTGGTGCCGGGTTGGTTTCCATTTCACCATGGATGACGCGGAAGCGGATTTCGTCATCGACGCCGTGGATTTCCTGGGGAACTGGGCCTGGGCCTTCGTGCCGGCCTACTGCTTCGATGTCCGCACGGGTCACTGGTCGCATTGCCGGGAGGAGATCACCGAGGAGCCTTTCTCCATCGAGGCGGCCCTTGGGGCGGGGGCGGTGCGGCCCTCGCCCATCCCGGAGGAAGAGCGGAAGAAACTCTACACCCGCTGGCTGAAGGAGGCGGAGGAGGAGGCACGGAAGCTCGCCGAAGGCCCACGCCTCGAGCCGAAGCGCCTGGAGGGAGAGCTGGGGGAGCTCCAGTTCTTCTCCCTTTGAAGGAAGAGGCCGGCCGCGCGAGGCGGTCCGGCCTCTTCGAGGGTTCGAAGGGTCACTCCGGATTTCCGGGATCAGAGCCCTCCGAGGACCATGGTGGCGCCTTTGGTGGTGACCACGGCCTTGCCCGAGGAATCCCCGAAGAGAAGCCACTGGAA
>Ga0256914_1002064_pt1 | contig 17110 bp, 12 predicted proteins | sample HulkmetaG_FD_191571 | JGI IMG/M metagenome (GOLD analysis project Ga0256914, IMG submission 191571) | Hydrothermal chimney microbial communities from Main Endeavour vent field at the Juan de Fuca Ridge, Pacific Ocean - Hulk | ecosystem: Environmental > Aquatic > Marine > Hydrothermal vents ... | reverse complement strand
AAGGAGAGATTCAGCGGCGCAAGGCGGATCCTGCCGCGGGCCTTCCTGTCCAGGTAGATCCGGTCCACCGGGGCGTCCATGAGGCGGGCGAGCCTGTCGTCCACGGGGAAGTCGTCCGAGGACACCTGGACCTCCACTCGGGCGGTCTCCTTGGTGAGGCGGACCTCGCCCCGGGGGACGGTGACCCGGGCCCCGCCGAGGACTCCTTCCAGCCAGAGGATGTCCATTCCCTCGGGGAAGGCCAGGACGGTTCCCTCGATACCCGTGGCCTTGTCGGGAAGGAGCCGGGAATCACTCTCCACTCCCAGGAGTTGCACCTCGGCGGAACCGCGGATGCGGGTCTCCCCTTTGGCCCTGACCAGGTGTTGTACCAGGTCCACCTTTCCCCTGGCCGAGAGGAGGTCGAAGACCTCTCTGCGGAGAAACCCGTACTTGTCGAGAAGGGTGCCGAGACGCTGGGTGATCCTGACGTTCCTGGAGAGGACCAGGATGTCCATGGCCGAGGGAAGGTCGGAGTTCCTCTCGGTCTCGAGAGTTCCGTAGATGGAGACCGGCGACCCCCAGGCCTTCCCCTGGATTCCCAGGATCTCCGTGCGGATGGTCTTGGGATCGATCTTCACGAAGACCTTCCCGCCCGCCCGGACGACGGGGACAGGGAATCCGCTGTAGGTGAACCTCCCCTCCCGCAAGTCGAGGGAGACGTAGAAGACCGGGCCTTTTCCGCCGGGAAGACCCGCGCCGGCGAGTTCCACGTCGGCCCTTCCCTCGGGAGAGAGCATCTCCCAGAGCCTGGCCGAGGCGGGATTCATTGCGGCCATCGCCCGGCGGAGCTTCCGGTCCAGGGGGACGTCCCGGGCGGAAACGGTGAGTTCCATGTGTTCCTTCGCCCCGCCCCGGCGGAAAGGAAAGCGCCCGTGAGCCTCCACTTGGGCCGGCCCGCTTCCCCCCCGGAGATCGAAGGATACTCCTTCAGGAAGGATGGTGACCTTTCCCGCCAGGTCCTCCACCCTGTAGGGAAAGAGCCGGAAGGCCGCCGAGGCTCCCCTGGGGACCAGGGTGGTCCGGATCCGGATCTCCTCCTCCCCCTCGGGCCGATCCACCAGGACCCGGGCGTCGAAACGCCCTTCCGGGGCGTAGTCGTCGTAGATCTTTCCCCCGCCGGGAAGGATCGCCTCCAGGGCCCGGCGGAGGTCCTTTCCGAAGGGGACCTTCCGGGCGCGGATGTCCAGGTCGACCTTCCCCCGTCCCTCCCCGGGGGGGATGTGGATCTCTCCGTCGATGGCTGCCCTTCCCCCCCCGGCGTCGGCCTCGATCCCGCTGAGAAGGACGTGGCCGCCCGGCAGGATCCTCACCCTTCCGGATACTCCACTCAACGGATAAGGGAAGGAGACGGGCCTTCCCGGGCCCCGGGTGGGGAAACCGCGGAAGAAGACCGAGACGCCCCGGAAGGAGAGGTCCACCTTGGCCAGGGGGGGGCCGCCGCCGGGAGGGCTTTCCAGGAGGATCGTTGCGTCGGCCCGTCCCCCCGAGGGGGAGAAGGCCTTCCACGCCCGGGGGGGATCGGGGAGTTCCGAGGCGAGGATGGCCTTCTGCATGGCCTGGTCCAGGGCCACGTCCTTGGCCTGGAAGAGGAGGTCCCACGAGGGATGGGGACCGGCGGGCCCGACGACCTTGCCTTTCACACGGAAGGTGGAGCGGGTGGTCTGGGCGGAGAGGTCGGCCAGGAAGGTGCCGCCCCCGTCGGTCCTGGCCTCCAGGGTGCCCCTGAACCCGGTCACCCTGTATGGAACGGGCGGCGGGGTGAAGTCCATCCCCTCCAGGTTCAGTCGGATTCCGCCCCTCAGGCCGCCGTCCTCGCCGGGATACTGCATCCAGGCCCGGAGCCCGCCCTTTCCTTCGGGCCGGATCCTGGCCAGGTAGCGGTCCACCTCGGGAAGGCCGATCCTGGACCCGGGCTCCAGGAGGAATTCGGGACAGGATGCCTTGAGCCGGATCCGGGGAGGCCCCTGGGGGGGAAGGGTGAGGGCCCCCGTGAGATCCAGGCCTTTTCCGAAGGGGATGTCCACCTTCCCTTCGATCCTGTAGACCCTGGTCCCCCCGCGGGCTTCCTCCGGATCCAAGCGGAGGAAGATGTTCTCGAGGGTCCACGAGGGGGTCCTGGCCCGGGGAAGGTAGATGTAGCAGGTGGAGTCCTCCACCCGGATCGCCGGGGCCGCCGTTCCTCCCTTCTGGGCCGCCGTGTCCACGATCTTGGAGAGATCGGGCGCCTCGCCCGTTCCCAGGCGGAGGTGGAGAGAGATCCCGGTCAACGTAACCTGGTCCATGGCGCCCGGGTTCAGGGGATTCCTCGAGAGGTCCACCAGGACCTTGCGGACCGTAAGGAAGGCCTTCTTCGGCTTGTCCGGGTCCCTGAGCTCGAAGTCTTGGATCTCCACCGTCCCTCCAAGGACGTCCAAGTCGGCCCGGGACATTCCGAACCGGCCCTTGAAGACCTTGGAGAGGACTTCCCGGACGATGGCCTGGCCCGCTCCTGTGGCGCGCAGGACGAACCAGGTCCCGAGAAGGAGGACCGCCAGGGTTAGGAAGAAGAGGAAGACCGCCTTTCGGACCTTCATGAGTGGAATGTTCCCGTCCTCTGGTGGAGGGCCACGCGCCGCACTCTTTTACCGAGGCGGGAGAGAATCTCATAGGGCGTGGTTCCCGCCAGGCGGGCCAACTCCATGGCAGTGATCTCCTCTCCTCCGTCTCTTCCGATCAAGGTCACCGGGTCTCCCACCTGCACCCCGGGAACGTCCCCGATGTCGAGGCAAAGGTAATCCATGCTGACCCGGCCGGCGAAGGGAACCCTCCTCCCTCGGACCAGGGCGAAGGCACCCCTTTGGAGGCCGAGGCGCCAGGGAATCCCGTCGTTGAAGCCCACGGGAACGGTGGCGATCCTCGTCGGCTTCGGGGCCTTCCAGGTTCCCTCGTAACCTACTTGGGCGCCGGCGGGGACGTCCTTGTAGAAGATCACCTGGGAGCGAAGGGAGAGGACCGGTTCGAGATCTCTTGCGGCGGGGAATTCCCCGGGAAGGATGCCGTAGGCGGCCAGGCCGGGCCGGACGGCGTCGTATCCTTCTCCCAGGCCGGCGAAGAGGGCCGCCGAGTTGGCTCCGTGCACGATGGCCGTCCTGGGAAGGAGCCCGCGCCTGCGGAGATCCGCCACGACGGCGGAAAAGGTCCTTTCCTGTTCTCTCATCTCCCTGGAAGGAGGAAAGGAGGCGAAGGCGAAATGGGTGTAGATTCCCGCCAGTTCCAGGCCCGGCCGGGAGAGGATCTCTTCGGCCAACCTGGGGGCCTCCCGGGGGAACACCCCGAGTCTGCCCATCCCCGTATCGACGTTGAGGTGGACTCGAAGCCTCCTGCGGGCCCGCAGAGCCTCGGAGGAGAACCTGTCGAGCCTGGAGGAGGAATGGACCCCAACGTGGATTCCCTCCCTTGCGACGGTGGAGATCTCTTCGTCGATGATGGTCCCCAGGATGAGGACGGGCCTCTTCACGCCCGCTTCCAGGAGTTCCAGGGCCTCCCGGCAGTTTCCCACGCCGAACATGGCCACGCCTTCCGCCTCGGCCCGCCTTGCAAGAAGGGTCGCGCCGTGGCCGTAGGCGTCGGCTTTCACCACCAGGATGATTCCTTGCCGGGGCGCGATCTCCCGCCGGATCCTGGCCAGGTTCCAGGCCAGGGCCTCCAAGTCGATTTCCGCCCAGATTCGAAAGGGGTATCTCAAGGTTCCCTCCCTGCCCGTGATTATGACCATCTCCGCCCTTCGGGCAAGGCGGAGGACCGGGGAGGGCGGGAAAAGGCGAATCCCGTGGGTATCCGGGGAATTTTGAGGTTTTTCCCCGTTGACTCGAATGGTCGCGGGCGGTACGTAAGCCCCAGAATTCACGGGTTTTTTCTTCCTCGTCCAATCCAACTCAAGGAGGAACTATGGCAGCAAGGAAGACCAAGAAGGCCGGCAAGAAGGTCAAGAAAGCCGGAAGGCCCAAGGGCAAGAAGGGCCCGGTGGAACTGATCATCTCCAAGAGCAGGGTGAAGGCCTCCGTCCAGGAGTGCAACATCTCCAAGGAGTTCTACGAGGCTCTGGACGCCAAGGTCCGGGAGCTCATCGCTCAGGCCGAGGAAAGGGCCCTGGGCAACAAGAGGAAGACCCTCCGCCCCTGGGACCTCTGAGAAGGAGGCCTTCGAAGGTTTTCGGCCCGGGTTTCCCCGGGCCGTTTTTTTTTGGGGGGGGTGGGATGCGTTCCCGGGGCGGATCCCGGCGGGGAAGAAAGAAAGCCCCGGCCGGAAAGGAGCGGAGCTTCTGGGGGGGCTCTTACCGGGCGGAGTCCTTTCTCCGCCTTTCCGCTGCGGCGGATGGACGGAGGTAGAGGATCTCGATCCCGGCCGGGTCCGCCAGCCTGCCTCTTTCGGCGTAGAGAATTCCCCGGCGGAGCAGGTGGTCCGCCCTGGGGGTCCAGTCCTCCCCTTCCAGGAGGGTCCAACCCGGGGGAAGGAGTCCTTCCTCCTTCAAGCGGGCCGCGGCGCTTCCCGCCAGGAAGCCCTCTCCTTCCAGGCGGGCGGCGAAGTCCCGGGGGGAGGCCAGGAAAGGCGGCCCCGTAGGCTCTCCTTCCCGGAAGATCTGGCCCTGGACGTCCCCCCTCAGTGCGTCCAGGCAGAGGGCGAGAGAGGGATGTCTCGAGAGCAGGGGGCATCCCTCCAGGCTGGGGACTGCCGCCAGGGGAGCGGGGATGTAGGCCGAGAGGACCGCCGCCGCGGCGGCTCCGGAGCGCAGCCCGGTGAAGCTTCCGGGCCCTGTCCCCAGGACGGTCAGGCGGATTTCGTCGGGATCCAGGCCGGCCCGGCGGCGGAGCTCGTCCAGGGCGGGGACCAGGTGGGAGGACAGATCCCCTCCGCCGGATATCTCGGTGAAGAAGACCTCCCGCTCGCTCAGGGCGATTGCGGCCGACCCGGGCCTGGTGGAGGTCTCCAGGGCCAGGGCGGGGAAGAAGCCCCCCTTTTCAGCCGATGGCCTTCTGGACTTCATCGGCGATCTCTTTCGCGATCTCCTTGATGACCCTCTCGTCCTTGCCCTCCACCATGATCCGAGCCAGTTTCTCCGTGCCGCTGTAGCGCAGGAGCACCCTTCCCTCCTCGGCGAGGCGCTCCCTCGCCGCCCGGACCTTCTCCTCCACGGCCGGGAGTCGCTCCAGGGGAGGTTTTTCCTTGACCGGAACGTTCACCATCACCTGGGGATAGGGACGGAAATCCCCGGCCAGCCTGGAAAGGGGGAGGCCCGTCTCCTTCATGACCTGGGCCACGTGGATGGCCGTGACCAGTCCGTCCCCGAGAAAACGTTCCCCCCGGTTCATGATGACGTGGCCCGATTGCTCTCCGCCCAGGGCGGCGCCCTTCTCCTTCATGGCCTTCATCACCGACCGGTCCCCGACGGGAGTCACCTCTACGTCCACCTGGGATTGGGCCATGGCCTCCTTCAGCCCCAGGTTGCTCATGACCGTGCAGACCAGGAGGTTGCCCGGAAGCTCCCCTTTCTCCCGGAAGGCGCGCCCCAGGATCATGAGGATCCGGTCGCCGTCCACGACGTTCCCCTTCTCGTCGAGAAGGATGCACCGGTCGCCGTCGCCGTCCAGGCAGATTCCCAGGTCGGCCTTCTCGCCCCGCACGATCGGGGAGAGGAGGTCGGCGTGGAGGGAGCCGCACTTACGGTTGATGTTGGTTCCGTCGGGGCTGTCGTTGCGGACGATCAAGTCCACCCCCAGGTCCTTGAGGATCTTGGGGGCGATTTCCGAGGCACCGCCGTTGGCGCAGTCCAGCACGACCCTCAGGTTCCCCAGGAAGATGTCCGGGGCGGCCTTCTGCACGAGGAACCTGCGGTAGTTCTCCAGGAGGGTGTGGTCCTCCTCCACCCGACCCGGCCTGGGAGGGGGGCCTTCCCTGGGGGGATCCTCCTCGAGGATCGCCTCGATCCTCCTCTCCACTTCGTCGGGAATCTTGTGGCCGTCGGCGCCGAAGAACTTGATCCCGTTGTGGTCCGCCGGATTGTGGGAAGCCGAGATCATGATGCCCGCCGAGAATCTCCCCAGGGAGGTGAGGACCGCCAGGGCCGGAGTGGTCATCAGGCCTCCGTGGACCACGTCCACTCCTTCGCCCATGAGGCCCGCCGAGAGGGCGAAGCGGATCATGGGCCCGCTCTCCCTTCCGTCCTCCCCCAGGAGGACCTGGACGGGTTTCTTCTCTCGTTCCCCGGCCAGGATCCTTCCGAAGGCGGCGGCGATCCGCACCAGCATCCGGGGAGTCAGGGCGCCGTGGTTGGCCACGTCCCGGATTCCGTCCGTTCCGAAGAGGGTCACTCCTAACCTCCTGTTCCCTTGGCGGGAGTCTCGGCGGGGGGGCTCCAGATCACCGGCACCCTGTCACTCTCCCGGATTTCCACTTTGATGTCCGCCGGGTCGAAGAGAACGTCCTTTTCGTAAGGGAGGATCACCCAGTGGATGAAAGCGCTCTGTTCCCCCGGTTTCTTGGGGTCCAGGTAGGAGACGTTCACCAGGAGGCGGACGTTGTTGATGACCCATCTCTTCTGGGCCACCTTGTCCTCCTTGTTGCCCCGGGATGGGAGGGTGACTTCGTTGATGACGCGCCACCAGTAGTTCTTGTTGTAGACGTAGACCACGACGGGCCGATCCGGGTGGGTGTCCTTCACGACCTTCCAGTTCTGCGCCCCCGGTCCCGAGAATTCCACGGGGATCCTCAAGCTGGGGATGTTGATCACCGAAGGGACCCGCCTCAAGGGGAGGTGGGCCTCCACCTGGGGGGGAGTCATGGTCACCCCCTTCTCGATCCAGATGGAGCGGATACCCAGGTGGGCCACGACTTCGAAGCCCCCCGTGGGGGAGCGGCGGACCCGTGCGTCGGGATGGAGATGGAAATCCTCCAGCAGCCTGGGCCGGTTCGAGGAGGTCCGGTTCAGGATCTCCCCGTTGATCACCTTGCCGGGCCCGGAGAGCTCCACCTGGCCTGGAGTGAACCAAATCCCGTTGTCGGGATCCGTCTCGTAACCCTCGGGCGGCGTGGACCCCACCAGGGCGGTCTCTCCCTTCACCAGGTGGAGGGGCTGGTTCTTCAAGTAGTTCTCGAATTCCAGGATCAGGGGGGCCGGCGTCCTCCCGTCGGGGCCCACGATCCCCTGGATCAGGTCGTTCAACCCCGGGTCGGCCGGAATGGTCAGGTCCTCGGCCTTGATCTCCACCTGCATGTTGTCCCCCGAGAGCTTGGCCAGCTTGTCGGGGAGGACGGCGATTCTCAGAAACTCGGTGATCTTCTGCATCCTGTTGTGGGGGCCCCGGAAAAGGATGCGCACCTTGGGATTCTTCTCCAGGGGCACGCCGTTCACGGACCAGAGGACGAAGCCTTCCGGGACGGGGACGTTCAAGGCGGAGGTCCTGTACTCGGGCGCTTCCACCGCCACGGGGACCACCCGGAACTGGAGGACCTTGGTGTTGGTGATCTTGGTGGAGACGTAGTACCAGGAGGCGAAACCCAGGCCCAGGGCCAGGAGCTTCCTCCAGGGGTCCACGAGGAAGATTCCCGTCAGGATCCCCCGCTTCTTCTTGGGCTGAGGGGTCATCTCCGTCAGGCCTCCTTAACCCCGTAGAGATCTTCCAGGATCTTTTCCACTTCCGAGAGCTTCAGGTCCAACCTGAGTTTGGCCCACCGGGCGGCGGAGATCTTCCCCGTCTCCTCCGAGACCACCAGGGCCAGGGCGTCGGTCTCCTCGGTGATCCCCAGGGCCGCTCTGTGGCGGCTCCCGAGGCGCTTGCTGATGTCCTGGTTCTGGCTCAGGGGAAGGAGACAGGAAGCCGCCAGGATCCGGTCTCCGTCGATCACCACCGCTCCGTCGTGGAGCGGGTTGCCGGGATAGAAGATGGATTCCAGGAGGAAGGAGTTCACCAGGGCGTCCAGCTTGATCCCCCGTTCCACCACGTCCTTCAGGGGGGACTCCATCTGGAAGACGATCAGGGCGCCGATGTTCTCGGAGGAGAGCCTGGCCAGGGCCCGGAGGATCCTCTGGATCACCTTCTCCTCGCCGGGGGAGCGGAAGGTCTTGAAGATGGGGGATTCTCCCAGGCGGATGATGGCCTGCCGGATTTCGGGCTGGAAGACGATCAGGAGGGCCAGGACGGCGGTCTGGAGGAGTTCCTGGAAGACGTATTGCAACTCCGAGAGCTGGAGGAGGGGGACGATGACGAAGGCGAAGATCGAAAGGGAGATCAGGAATATGGCCAGGCCGCGGACCACGCCGCTCCCCCTGGTCTCTCTCAGGAAGCGCAGGATCAGGTAGATGGCCGTGGCCATCACCAGGATCTCGATGATGTCCCGGATCAGGTCCATGCTCTCTCCGCCCTTTCGTCGCCTCCGTCCCGGGGTGGAGGTCCCGCCAGGATCGCCGCCGCCATCCGGGCGGCGTCGCCCATGGCCTTCACGTCGTGGACCCGGAGGACCCTCGCCCCCGCCAGGACCGCCGCCGCAACGGTGGCGGCCGTCCCGAGAAGGCGATCCTCCACGGGGCGGTCCAGGGTGAGGCCGATGAAGGATTTCCTGGACGTCCCCACCAGGAGGGGGAATCCGAGAGTCCGGAATTCGGCCAGGCGCCTCAGGATCTCCAGGTTGTCTTCGAGGCGCTTCCCGAAACCGATCCCCGGGTCCAGGAGGATCCTCTCCTCCCGGATGCCCCTTTGCAAGGCGAAGGCCGCCCGTTCCCGGAGGAAGGCGTGGATCTCCGCCACGGGGTCCTCGTAGTGGACGTCCTTCTGCATGGTGGCCGGCTCCCCCCGCATGTGCATGAGCACGACAGGACAGCCCCGCTCCGCCAGGAGCCCGGGCATGGCCGGATCGTGCCGGAGGGCGGAGACGTCGTTGATCCAGTCGGCCCCTTCTTCCAGGGCGGCCCGGGCCACGGCGGCCTTCCGGGTGTCCACCGAAACGGGGAGGGAGGGCAACTCCTTCTTCAGGAGCCGTACCACCGGCACGACCCGGTCGATCTCCTCCCCGGCGGGGACCTCCTCCGCCCCGGGACGGGTGGATTCACCTCCCACGTCGATCACGTGGGCCCCTTCGCCGGCCATGGCCTCGGCCCGGCGGAGGGCCTCTTCGGGGCGGGTCCACCTCCCCCCGTCGGAGAAGGAATCGGGGGTCACGTTGAGGATTCCCATGAGGACGGGATGGGGCGGCGGAGGAATCCCGGGAGGTCCGGCGGGAAGGCTCCGGTATCGTCCAACCGCATCCAGGACCTCTCCGGCGAGGGCGGGATGCTTCTCCAGGAGGGGCGGGACCTGGGGCGGATCGCCCGGGACGTCCAGGAGGAGGGGGGATTCCCCCAGGTGCCCCAGGGCCTCCCTTTCGCCGGCATCCAGGCCCGAGAGGGCCACCACCGCCCTGGGGCCCTCCGGGCCGGGTCCGTCCTGGACGACCCGGATTCCGCCCCGGGGGAGGGGGGGCGCTCCGCTCATGCTTCCTTTCCCGCTCCTTCCCCGTCTTTCCCGGAGGGAGGAGGGGAGGGTTCCTCGGCGGCGGGGGATTCCCCGGTGGAGGATCCCTCCTCATTCCCGGCCGGGTCCGTCTCTTCCCTCTTCCCCGTCGTGGCCCACCGCTCCTCGGGCGGGATGGAGTCGGGATCCTCTCCCCGGACGATGGCCTTCACCTCGTTGCCCGTGAGGGTTTCTTTCTTGAGGAGGGCCCGGGCGATCCGGTCCAGGATCTCCTTGTTCTCCCTGCACATGTCCTGGGCCCTCTGGAGGGCCTCTTCCAGGAGGCCCTTCACCTCCATGTCGATCTCGAAGGCCACGTTCTCCGAGTGCTCCTTCCCGAAGCTGAAATCCCTGCCCAGGAAATTGTGCTCCGGAGGCCTGGTGTAGGAGACGGGGCCGATCTTCTCGCTCATGCCCCATTCGGCCACCATGAGCCTGGCGATCTGGGTGGCCCGGCGGATGTCGTTCTCGGCGCCGGCGCTGATGTCCTCGCAACAGACCTGCTCCGAGGCCCGTCCCGCCAGGAGGTGGACCAGCATGGACTTCAGCTTCTTCCGGCCCATGTGGTAGTCGTCCTTCTCGGGCAGGGACATGGTGGCACCCAGGGCCATGCCCCTGGGGATGATGGTCACCTTGTGGAGGGCTCCCACTTCGGGCATGAGCACCGCCGCCAGGGCGTGGCCGGCTTCGTGGTAGGCCGTGATGCGCCGGTCCTCCTCCTCGACGGCCCGGGAGCGCTTCTCCCTGCCCCAGCGGATCCTGTCGCGGGCCTCCTCCAGGTCCTCCATGTGGACGGCGTCCTTGTCCTTCACGCTGGCCAGGATGGCCGCCTCGTTGATCAGGGCCGCAAGCTCGGCGCCGGAGAAGGAGGGCGTCGCCTTGGCGATGACCTCCAGGTCCACGTCGTCGGCGAGCTGGATCTTGCGGGCGTGGACCTTGAGGATCTCGAGGCGTCCTTTCACGTCCGGGTAGTCGATGGTGATCTGCCTGTCGAAGCGGCCCGGCCTGAGGAGGGCCGGGTCCAGCACGTCGGGCCTGTTGGTGGCGGCGATGAGGATGATCCCCTCGTCGGTGTCGAAGCCGTCCATCTCCACCAGGATGGCGTTGAGAGTCTGCTCCCGCTCGTCGTGGCCTCCCCCGAGTCCGGAGCCACGTTTGCGTCCCACCGCATCGACCTCGTCGAGGAAGATGAGGCAGGGGGAGTTCTCCCGGGCCTGCTTGAAGAGGTCCCGAACGCGGGAGGCGCCGACGCCTACGAACATCTCGACGAAGTCCGACCCCGAGATGGAGAAGAAGGGGACTTCCGCCTCTCCGGCGATGGCCCGGGCCAGGAGGGTCTTTCCCGTCCCCGGGGGACCCACCAGGAGGACGCCCTTGGGGATCCTTCCCCCGAGGCGCTGGAAGCGCTGGGGGTTCTTGAGGAATTCCACCAGTTCGGCCACTTCCTCCTTGGCCTCCTCGATGCCCGCCACGTCGGCGAAGGTCGTGTTGGTCCGGTTCTCCTTGTTGTAGAGGGTGGCCCGGGACTTGCCGAAGGAGAGGACCCCGCCGCCGGGGCCGGCCCGCATCTGGCGGAAGAAGAAGAACCAGACCAGCCCCAGGAGGAGGACCCAGGGCCCCACGGTGGTGAGGAGCACCAGGAGGAACTTGTTGGGCTGGACCACCTGGTAGACCGAGGTGTCGGCGATGGGGAGGCGTTCCACCCGGGCCCCTTGGGCCTGGAGGACCTTCTCCACGGCCAGGAGGTTGCCCTGGGGATCGCTCTCGTCGGGGAAGAGCACCCCGTAGACCTGGCCCCTCTCGGTGGAGGCAAGGAGGTAGACCTTGTCCCAGGAGCGGGTCTTGCCGCCTTCCCCCGGAGAGGGCTCCTGGATGTGGAGGACCCAGGCCTTGGAGACTTTGACCTTGCCGGCTCGGGCGTCCTCGAGGAAGAGGCGCACTCCCTTCCCTCCCCCGGCCCAATGGGTGTCCACCTGGGAGGCCCAGGCGGCCACGTCGCGGAGCATCTCCTCCAGGGTGGGATCGATGTTGGAGAAGACTACTTCGAACTCCGTAGGAGCAGGGCCGGACTCTTCGCCCGGAAGGCCGCTCTTGGCCCCTTCCCGGGGCTCCACTTCGGCCCGGACCCGGTTCTCCTCGACCCGCACTTTCCGGAGCCTGCCGGCGAAGAGATAGCGGAGGAAGAGGTAGGGGGAGTTGCTCACGTTGGGCTCGGTGTGCATCTGCAAGAGCAGGATGAACAGCGAGATGAGGGCCACCAGCAGGAAGAACCCGCTGAAGCCCTTGGGCTTCTTGGCGTTCCTGGATCCCTTCGCGGGGCCGCCTTGACCAGGAGTCTCGGGCATAAAATCCTTTTTTCTCGTTTTGGAGTCGTTCTTCTCGCCAGGTTCTATTTCCGCCGGGGCTCTCCTCCCCGGGGGGACCGGCCCTCTTCCCCCGAGGGGGCCGGGTTTCTCAATTTATCGATTTCCGGGTCCAAGAGAAGGACTACGCGGCGGGAGATTTTCTCCGAGGCCGCCCGGACGGCGCTCTCCAGGTTCTCTCCCACGGGAAGGATGAACTCCGACCAGTCCGCCGCGGCTCCCCTGAGGAGGACCTTGCCCGTCCGGCGGTCCACCAGTTCGGCCCGGACCACCATGACGATGCTCCCCACGGAGACTACGTCGTGGTAGCCCTCGGCGAGAGGATGTTCCCTGGCGGAACGGATGGTGACCCTCAGGACGGCGTCGGCCCGGTCGGGGGGGGCCGGCACCAGGTTCATCCGGGCCTCGACGTCTTGCTGGAGGCGGCGGGTCAGGGGAATCTCGATTCTCTGGCGGAAGGTGCCGTTGGCGACGACGTCCACCCCCAGGGTGCGGATCCCCAGGTGGTCCAGGTCCAGGCCGGTCCGGTAGGCGCATCCCACCCAGGCCGCCGGCAGGAGAGCCCAACATGCCAGGAGGATCGGGAGGGAGGAATTCCTCACGGCCTCCCCCCTTCCTCGATCTTCTCGAAAGGATGGGCCGCCTTCCATCGCTCGGCCCGTTTCTTCCAGAGGGGGAGTTCCCGGGCGCCCTTCTTGGCCGCCCGGGTTCCGGGATACTGGTCGACCAGTTCCTGGAGGTAGAGCCAGGCACCTACGGGGCTTCCCACGGTCATGTAGTAATGGGCCGTCCTGTAGGCCCTGTCGCCCATCCACTCCCGCAGCCGGGCGAGGGCCTTCCGGGCGGTCTCCTTCTGCCTGGGAGATCCCCCTTCCCGCCGCACGAAGAGAGAGAGCTCCCGCTCGGCCTTCTTCATGATGCCCAGGTCGTATCTCGGCCCTTCCACCTGGTAGAACCAGGCCATGGCGATCCTGTAGTAGGCCAGGGGCGCCCATTCGCTGTCGGGATAGTCCTGGACGAGCTGGGAGTAGCGGTCCACCACGCCGGGCCAGTCCTCCCTGTCCCAGAGGTCCTGGCCGAGGAGGGCCTGGGCGTCGTCGGCCAGGACGTTCTTGGGATTGCCCGGTTCGGTCTGGTGTGGCCAGTTTATGGCCAGGTGTTTCAGGACCCGGATTCCGTAGGAACGCTGGGGGAAGATGCCCAGGAACCCTCCGTGGGCGTGGAGGAGATACTTCCCGATCTGGTATTCCATCCAGGCCACCTGGGGGGCGTAGGCCGTTACGGGGAACCGGGAGGACAAGGTCTCGAGCTTGAGGAAGGAGAGCCAGGGCTCCCCCCGGCGGTAGTGGAGCCGGGCCTGGAGGAAGAGGTAGGTCTCCTCCTCCTTGGGCGGGAGCTTCCGTTTCTTCAGGGAGCGGAGGAGGAGGTCCGCCTGGTCCAGCTTGCCTGCGTCCAGGGCGCGCCTGGCCCGCACCAGGATCTCTCCCGGCCGGGTGGAGAGGACGGCCTTGGGGGGGGCGGCGCAACAGGCCAGGAGTACGAAGATCCCCGGCCACGCCGCCGCGAGGGCGGAGAGGTGCCTGGCGGCGGGAGGGATCGGGGTCCCTGGAATCATGGGGAAACACCTCGATTCGGGCCGTTCTTCCCGGGAATTGTGGGGCCTGGGAGGAGGAAGTTCAACGCGCGGCGAGGGAGCGGAGGACCGCCGCCGAGGCGATCCGGGTCTCCAGGCGGGCTTCCAGGGCCTGGTCGAGGAGGGTGGAGGCCACGAGAAAATCCTCCCGGGCCGCCGGGAGCACGGCCAGGGCCGGGGCCCGGGCGGAGCGGAAGGCCTTGAATAGGGAGAGGACCCCCCGGTGGACCTTCCGGGCCCGGGCGCCCCGGGCGTGCTCCCCGCAGAGGCATCCTCCAGCCAGGGGGGAGAAGGGATATTCCTCTTCTCCTTCCGGCAGGGGGGCGCCGCAGGCGGCGCACCTCTCCAGGGAGAACCCCAGGCCCAGGAGGTCCAGGAAACGGGTCTCCCAGGCCCGGCGGGCCAGTTGAATCCGCTCCAGGGGAAACCGTTCCATGAGGGTGAGGCCGGCGGCCAGGAGATCGAAAAGGGGCGGGTCCTCCCTCCCCTCGGGGAGGGCTCTCAAGGCCTCTTCCACGAGGCAGGCCGCGCCGGCCAGGCGGCTCGGTTCCTTGGAGAGGCCCCTGTGGGGGGAGATCACCCGGGCCCCCGTGAGCAATTGGATCTCTCTTCCGGGCTTGACGGAGAGGTCCACCTCCAGGTGGAAGAAGAGGTCCAGGGCGCCCAGGAAGGGGGAGCGGGGCCGGTGGGCCCCCTTGGCGAGGGCCGTGAGCCTTCCTCCCTTCCGCGGGAAGAGCCAGAGGAGCAGGCTCGTCTCGTGGAAGTCCTGCTTGCGCATCACCAGGGCTTGGGTGGTCAGGCGTGGCAAGGTTCCGGAAGACCTTTCAAGAGGGATGTTCCTGGCGGCCCGGTTCCTTCTCCAGGATCTCCACCCGGAGTTTCTTCACGCTTCTCTCCCCGGCGTCGAGGACCTTGAAACGCAGGCCCTCCACTTCGAAGGTCTCCCCCCGGGAGGGGATCCTTCCCAGGACGGAGCAGACGTAGCCTCCCACGGTCTCGTAGTCCTCGTCCTCGGGGATTTCGATGCCCAGGGTCTCGTTGAGTTCGCGGACGTGGGCCCGGGCGTCCACCTCGGCGCTCCTTCCTTCCTCGAGGATCCTGAAGGGGCTCTCCTCGCCGCTGTCGAACTCGTCCTCGATCTCCCCGACGATCTCTTCCAGGATGTCCTCGATGGTGACCAGGCCCGCCGTTCCGCCGTATTCGTCGAGGACGATGGCCATGTGGAGCCTTCTGGCGCGGAATTCCCTGAGAAGGTCGGGGACCTTCTTCGTCTCGGGGATGAAATAGGGCTTCCGCATGATCTTCTCCAGGGAGATCTTCTCCAGGAAGTTCTCTCCGGAGAGGACGTGGGGAAGGATGTCCTTCACGTAGAAGATCCCCACGACCACGTCGAGCCTCTCTTTGTATACGGGAAGCCGGGAGTGACCCTCCTTGGCGGCCAGGGCCAGGGCCTCGGCCAGGGGTGTCTGGACTTCCAGGCAGACCATGTCCGTCCTGGGGGTCATGACGGCCGAGGCGGTCATGTCCTTGAAGTCCACGATGTTCTCGATCCACTCCTTCTCGTCGGCGTCCAGGTGCTTGGGGCTCTCCTGGTCCTCCACGGCGGCCAGGATCTCCTCGGCCAGGCCCTGGCCCGGGACTTCCTCGCCGGGGGGAAGGCCCATGGCCCGAAGAACGATGGTCCTGGCCTTGAGGAAGGGGCGGAAGAGGGGGGTGAGAGGGGGGCGCAGGGCCGAGAGGAGGGGGAAGGCCTTGAGAATCAATCCCTCCGGGTTCCGGCGGGCCACGGCCAAGGGGAGGATCTCCGTGAGGAAGAAGGTGGAAAGAAAGATCATCCCACCCCAGGCGGCCAGGCTCAGGGGGGTGGTTCCGTCCAGGGAGAAGAAGGCCGCAAGGACGGCCCCCAGGCCCAGGAGCTTGAGGAAGGCCGCCCAGGCGGAAGGTTCCTCCGGATCGGCCAGGAGGGCCTCGAGTTTCTTCTTCGCCCCTTCGTCCTGGATGCGCTGGAGGAGCTTGGGCCGTGAGACCCTGGCCAGGGCTTCCTGGAGGAAGGCCCCCAGGAGGGCCAGGACGATTCCCGCCGCCAGGAGGAGGAGGATCCACAACGAGGAATCCCTTCCGCCCGGGGCGGCGGCCGTGAAGGCCAGCACGCCGGGCAGGCCGGCCGGGTGGGGTCCGCTGTCCTCTTCTTCTGTCTCCAAGAGGCCTTTCCTCCGAGAGTGCTGGGTGAGGCTCGAACCTAGTTACGCATGCTCCTTCTTCGGGGGCAAGCCCTTTCCCCCTGTGCCTTCCGGCAGGGGAGGGCTCTCATTCTTCCCAGTCGCCGGGATCCACGGAGAACCGGTTCTTTCCCATCTGTTTCGAAGCGTAAAGGGCGCGGTCGGCCCGGAGGAGAGCCCTGTCGGGAGTGTCCAGGGTCGGGTGGGTGATCGTCACCCCCAGGGAGAGGGTGACCTTCACCTTCCGCCCGCCGTCGATCTCGACGGAGGCGTTCTCCACGGCCTGGCGGACCTCTTCCACGTAGGGAATGACTTCTTCGGGGGCGCGCTCGGGGAGGATCACCAGGAATTCCTCCCCTCCGATGCGGCTCACCACTCCGATGTCGTCGAAACGGTCCAGCAAGGCCCGGGCCACGGTCTTCAGGACCTGGTCGCCCACCTGGTGGCCCCAGGTGTCGTTGACTTTCTTGAAGTTGTCGATGTCCGACATGATCAGGGTCACCACCTTGCCGGTGTGGCGGGACTTCTCCATGTAGCGGGCCAGCCTCGTGAGCCCGGCCCGGCGGTTGTAAACCCCCGTCAGGGGGTCCATGTTGGCCGCCGTTCCGTGGCGCCAGGCCACCCGTTGGACCAGGAGGTTCTCCGCCAGGAGGGCCGCCATTCCGCAGATGGCCCGGAGATCGTCCAGGGAGGAGGAACTCACGGGCCGGCCCTGGAGGCCCTTGTCGGCCATGAGGAAGGCCCGGGCCGCCCCGGAGGCCGTGATGGGGGCCAGGACCGCCGAGTCGGAACCCACCATGTCCAGGAGGGTGCTTTCGGGGAAGGCCGTCCTGTCCAGGACGGCCGGTTTCCCCCGCTCGGCCAGGTCCCCCATCCAGGATGCCTCGGCCGGGGTGGGCCTGACCTGGTCTTCCCCCGGAGGGTAGGGCGTCAGGTCCTGGCCGACCCGGAACCTGATGGATCCTCCCGGACCGGACCAGCGGAGGAACCAGGCCCGGTCGAAGCCCATGTATTTGCGGACAGCCGCCAGGAGGACCGTCACGGCCGTCTGGAGACTCTCGGCACGGGTGAATTCCAGGAGGAGGTTGGAAGCCTTTCCCAGGTCGTAGGAGGGAACCTCTCCGTGGAAGGAGATCTGGTCCTCCGGGTGGGGTGCCAGGACGGGGAGGGGGCCCAGGACCTGCTCCACTTCCAGGCCGACCCGCGCCAGGGCCTTCCGGACCTCCTCCCTGACGGCCTGGGCCAGGGAGGGTTCCTTGCTGTAGAGGGTGCCCAGGAGGTCCTCCTCGGAGGAGGGGGTGTCGGGATGGCGGAAACCGCTCACCTCGGCCA
>Ga0256914_1002063_pt1 | contig 17116 bp, 7 predicted proteins | sample HulkmetaG_FD_191571 | JGI IMG/M metagenome (GOLD analysis project Ga0256914, IMG submission 191571) | Hydrothermal chimney microbial communities from Main Endeavour vent field at the Juan de Fuca Ridge, Pacific Ocean - Hulk | ecosystem: Environmental > Aquatic > Marine > Hydrothermal vents ... | reverse complement strand
GGGATAGCCCAGCCGGCGTATCTCTGAATACGACTCGGTGAAGTTGGGCAGGAGGGCCAGCCATTTCTGGGTGCCTATCTGGCGCAACATGTTCTCTTCGTCCCCGTACAGGTTGGCTTCCGGTGCTTTGCTGAGGAACCTCTCGATGGAGTCCTGCGGGATATCCCACTGCTCCATGGCCAGACGGATGCCCTGCCGGTAGTATTCATTGGCGTGGGGGCCGTGGAGGATCAGTTCGGCCTCGGCCCTGTTGAGCCATACCTCGGCAGCATTGAGGAAATCCACCGGCATCGTGGCGGCATAAAGACGTTCGGCGGGGCCTGAGATCTCGTCCCAGTTGACCGAGCTGAAGACCAGCTCGTCCAGTCCGTTCTCGAGCCCTTTGTATTCGCCGTGGATGTTGGGTTCGACCCAGTAGGTGAGACGCGGGTCATGGGACTCGATCAGCCAGTTGACCAGTTTGGCGCTCATCTTCCAGGGCATCACTTTGTAGGTCTCCGACCAGGCATTGTAGTGGTACTGGTCGTTCAGCGAGAAAAGACGTGCGCCCTGTTCATTGGTCTCGATGAGCTCTTCCTGCAGGCATTCGCGGATCACCTGCTCACAATATTCCGGGGCGGCAAAACGGGCGCGTATGGCCAGCCGCAGACGGAACGAGTTGGCAAACCGGGCCCAGTACTCCAGATGGTTGTCGTAGAGCGGGTCGAAACCCGGATAGGCATCCTCGGGGTCGCCGTTCCTGATGATCTCCACGGCGGCCTTGAGGGTGTCCATCATGCTTTTGTAGATGAACTCCTGGGGATCATATCTGGGGAGCAGCTTGCCTGTGTTGCCCCAGCCACCTTCGCTGTAAGGGATGTCGCCGTAAAGGTCGGTGATGCGCGTGTAGTTGCAGATGGCCACCACGTTGGCCATGGCATGACGCAGGGCGTTCCTGCCGGGTCCTCCCTGCGTCTCCAGACGTACCACGTTGATCAGACGCATGGGATCGGAAAAGGAACGACGCAGTACCTCCATGTAGTCGTCGGTGTAGAGCTGGTCGCGGTACTGGTCGTGCGGACGCCCCGTATTGTGGGGAACCACGTAGCAGTGACTGTACTGGGCACCGAAGAAAAGCATCAGCTTGCGATGGTTCTGTGCATTGCCGAAGGTGGTCTTGATGGCATTGGCGAAGAGATATTCGTTATCCAGATGCGTCAGGGCATTGGGGTTGTTGTTCATCTCTACCAGCGACCCTGAGCAGGAGGAGAGCAGAAGCATCAGGGTGACGAGCGGTATGATCCGTCCTTTTTTCATGGTTCCTGTATCTTTTATTAGCCGGTTCATGTTTTTGTTTCAGAAGGCGATCCTGAAGTTGATCCCCAGGCTGCGGGGGGTGGGCAGGGCATGGTTCTCGAAGCCGTTGCCTATGTTGCCGCTGTTGAATCCCGACTCAGGGTCGGCATCCGGCGAGGCACGGTAGATGAAGAAAAGGTTCCTGCCGATGAAGGAGATGTTGAGCGAGGAGACGGGGGTTTTTCTGAGGATCCTTTTCGGGAAGGAGTAGCCCAGGATCATTTCCCGCATGCGCACGTTGGTGGCGTCGACGATCCATTCGGAGGCGATGTCGTTGGCGTAGATGTTGTACCACCGCCAGATGGGCTGGATGGGGATGTCGTTGGGCCGGCCGTTCTTTTCCAGCACTCCTTTCTCGTAGTAGCCGTCGGGTTCCACACCCGGCAGGGGCGTTTGGTAGTTGGTGCCGGGGTCATGGGTGGCGTACCATTCGGCGCGGCCTTCGAGGGTCTCTTCGGCATTACCGAAGAGACAACGCATGGCCTTGCCCCAGGAGAAGAACTCCCCGCCCACCTGCATATCGATCAGGAAACTCAGGTCGAAACCTTTCCAGTGTACTTTGTTCTGGATGCCTCCGAGGAAGTCGGGCTGGATGTCGCCCAGGCGGGTGATCTCGCCCTTTTGGGCGAAGCCGTTCTCGTCGATCAGCTTGTTCCCGAACTTATCGCGTTTGTAGTCGAGGCCGTAGATGCCGCCGAAGGGTTCGCCCGGCCTGGCCTGGATGGAGGCCGACCAGAGGGTGCCCAGCACCAGCTTCTCAAGACTGGGATGGATCTCCTCGACGATGCTGCGGCTGGTGGAATAGTTGATGGTGATGTCCCAGGTGAAGCCGCTCTCCGTACGTACAGGCGTAGCATGGAACATCAGCTCCACCCCGTGCCCCTTGATCTTGCCGGCGTTGAACTTCTTGCTCGAATAGCCGGTGAAAGGAGAGAGCGGCACCGACATGATCTGGTCCTGGGCATATCCCCGGTAATAGCTCAGGTCGATCTCGATACGCCGGTTGAAAAACATCAGGTTGGTCCCTGCCTCCCATCCTTTTTTCTGTTCCGGTTTGAAATCATAGAAAGGCAGGGTGCTGCTGACACTTCCCGTGGGATAGGTATAATCGGGGTGGATGAAGTAGTACTGCTGGGTGGCATAGGGCGAGGTGTCGTTGCCCACCGCGGCGTAGGAAGCCCTCACTTTCCCGAAGGAGAACCACCAGGCGTCGAGATCGAAGGCGTCGGTGAAAACGAAACCGATGTTCTCGGAATGGTAGAAGTAGGAATTGTTCTGGGGGGGCAGGGTGGACGACCAGTCGTTGCGGAGGGTGAAATCGACGAAGAGGTAATCCTTGTAGCTGACCGAGCCCAGCCCGTAGGCCGACCAGACCGCTTTTTCCGAGAGATATTCGCCGGAAGAGGTGCCGGTGGTGTTGCTCATGTGATAGAACCCGTCGATGTTGAACTGGCTGCCGTAGCCCGAGAGGCTCTGGTACTGGTGGTAGCGGTAGTTGCCGCCGAGACTGGCGCTCACGGTGAAAGCCTCTGAAAGCTTTTTATTGAAGGTGAGGAGGAAGTCGGAGTTCCACTCCAGCACGTTCTGCTGGTAGAGCGACAGATGTCCGCGGCTGGTGGTCTTGGAGTTGTTGGCCTGCCACTCTTTGGCTTTGAAGGTGTAGAAATCGAGACCGGAGCGTCCCTGCAGGGTCAGCCATTCGGCGAAGTGGATCTTCATGGCCAGGGAGGTCATGACCCTGTTCTTCTCATCGCGTGTGCCCACTTTCTCCAAGACCCAATAGGGATTGCCCGAGTAGATATCGGACATCCAGTTCTTTTCCACGCCGTTTTCGTCGACGATGTTGTTCCTGAGGTCTTCGAGCCGCAGGTTGCGGGGCAGGAACTCGAGCATGTAGACGGGGTTGCTGTCGTCTTCGCTCAGCATGGGACGGTTGTAAACGTGTTGCCGGACGTAGGTGATGCGGCCGTCCATTTCGATGATGTTGCCCATTCTGGCATCGCCCCTCAGGTTGATGGTCTGCCGGTCGAGCTTGTTGTTGGGTACCAGTCCGAAAGCGCGCACGTCGGAGAAGGAGAAGCGGGTGCGTGATCTGTCGTTGCCGCCTTCCAGGGCGAGGGTATTGGAGATGTTGGAGCCGTGGCGGAAGTAGTCACGGTAGTTGTCGGGCTGGGGTGTAAAGGGTTGTTCCACGCCCAGCCAGTTGATGCGGGGTTGTCCGTCCATCACGGGTCCGAAGCTCCATACCCAGGGGTATTCGGGTGAGGGCACACCTTCTTTGGTGATGGGGGGATAGACGCCGTAGGCGCCCAGGCCGTAGGTGTTCTGCAGGCGGGGCAGCACCAGGGGGGTCTCGTGGGTGTAGGAGCTGCTGAAGGTGATCCCCAGTTTGTTGGAGCGGCTGCCGCTCTTGGTGGTGATGAGCACCACGCCGTTGGCGCCGCGGGAGCCGTAGGCCGCGGCGGCGGCCGGCCCCTTGAGGATGGAGATGCTCTCGATGTCGTCGGGATTGATGTCGGAGAGGCCGTCGCCCATGTCGCGGCCGCCCCACTGGCCCGCCTGTCCCAGGCTGCTGGCGTCCATGGGCACGCCGTCGATGACGAAGAGTGGTTTGTTGCTGCCCAGCAGGGAGGAGATGCCGCGGATGACGATGCGGCTGGAGCCGCCCACACCCGAGGCGGTACGGCTCACCTGCAGGCCGGCCACCTTGCCCGAGAGTGCGTTCATGATGTTCTTGTCACGGGCCTCGCTCACCTCCTCGCCTTTGACCTCCGAGACGGCATATCCCAGGGCCTTGGCCTCACGCTTGATGCCCAGGGCCGTGACCACCACCTCGCCGAGTTGTTCGCTGGCCTCCTGCAGACGGATGGTACGGCCGCCGGCCATCGCCGCGGCAGGGATCACCACCTTGTCGTAGCCGATGAAAGAGATCTCCAGGAGAGCATCACCCGAAGGCACCGGGATACGAAAACGACCGTCGGGGCCTGTGATGGTCCCTGTAGTGGTGCCCCGAAGCATGATGTTGGCACCCGGGATGGTCTCGCCCGTGCCGGCATCGACGACCCGCCCCCGTACCTCCTTCAGACGGAAAGCCGCCGGAGGAGCCACTACCACCATTCCCGGAGCAGGCAGACGATAATGCAGACCCGTGCCGGCAAGCACGCTGTCCATAAGGGTCGTGAAAGGCACTTTCTTCATCCTGACAGTCAACACTGAATCAAAAACGGGAAGGGCATCGTTGAAATAGAAGGAATAACCGCTCTCGGCAGCTACACTCCTCAGTATATCACGGAGGGTGGCATGGTCCTTCCGCAGGGAGACCAGCGGGACGCTTTCCTGGGCAAATGATGCCAGAAAGAGGCCGGATGAAAGAAAAAGCAGCAGGATCATTTTTTTCATGGCTCCGGGTTTAGGGTATGAAAAGGGTGTAATGCAAACGAAAAAAGGTCTTTTTTACATAATGACAATCGAACCTCGCCGACTACTTCGTCTCCGGCCGGAAAAAACAATGCCGGTGGTTCTCAGTCAGGCGTTTTTTGCGCTTGCAGAGGGAGAAAGAAAGGTTCAGACGCGCAGGTAGATCCTGTTCCTGTGGAGGTAGAGCAGGACAAGCCATTCGAGGGTGACCACACCCAGGGCGAGCAGGGCGGGACCGTAGTCGCCCAGCAGCAGGGCGAACGAGCCGAGGAAAAAGCTGGAGGTGGCTTGCCAGTCGACCATCCGGTGCAGCATGTAGATGGTGATGGAGTTCAGGCCGATGACACGGAAGAAGAAACTCCACCGTTCCCATTTCTTCACATCGATGATGTAGTAGAAAAGGGCCAGGAGGAGGAAGCTGAGGCCGGCGGTGAGCATGTCGAAGGGGACGGTCCAGTTTTTCTTGATGATGGGATAGTGGGGGTGAAGGAGGATGGCTGTGACGACGAGGAGGGTGCCTGCGCCGGTGAGGAGGAGGCTTTTACGTCCGCTGGCGGCGGTGCCGTCGCGCAGGATGCCGCCGGCCAGCGCTCCCAGGAGGGTCACCGTAGTGGCCGAGACGATGCAGAGGAGACCTTCGGGGTCGTAGGTGCCGCCGTAGAGATGTCCCGGAAGGAAATGCTGGTCGATCCAGGCATTGATGCTGCCCTCAGGGGTGAGCACCCCTGCCCCGTAACCCGGTACGGGCACCAGGAGCTGCAGCACGGCGATAAAGGCCCAGATACCTGCCAGCCAGAGAAAACGTGCCCGCCAGGTGCGGGTGTAGAGCAGGATCAGCGAGGCAAAAAACCACGCCAGACCGATCTGCCCCAGGACGCTGGCAATACGCGGATCAGCAAAGCCGTGCTGGAAGACACCGTTGTAAAAAATGCCGAAAAGGATCAGCAGGGTCACCCGCCGGAAAAGACGACGGAAGAGAACCCCCCGTTCAATGCCACGTTCTTTCTTGGCCAGGATGGAATAGGGTATCGCCACCCCGGAGATGAACATGAAAAGCGGGAAGATCAGGTCATAGAAATGGAACCCTTCCCAGGCGACATGGTGGAGTTGCCGCGTGAGCGCCATAAACCCTTCGGAACCGGAGGCTTTGGCAAGATGGATGAAGATGGCCGAACCTCCCATGATCCAAAACATGTCAAACCCCCTTAATGCATCGAGGGATACCAGCCGGTGAAAAACTTTTTCCTGTGCCATGATGAACGTGTTAAGGGTGAAAAGGTAGACAATCGGAAAAGATGATGTTCCTGCGCAGGACAGGATCTTTGAGAATATCAAAAAAATCCTCCAGATAAGAGAGCATATGTTTTTTTTCTTTCTCGGGGAGATAGGGGAATTTGCGTATCACCTGTTCCATCTCGTCTTGCCGCTGAAGGAAGAGGTTTGCGGCCCGTTCGGTGATGCTGTCGGGGAGGCAGGGGCCGCGGTAGAGACGTTCACGGACGCTCTCCAGACCGGTGTTCTCCGCCGGAATGGCGTAGGGAGCATCCACCAGTCCGGAATAATCGAAATCGTACGGGATGACGAGTGCCTGGGGATGATGGATGTCGAGGGGTTTGATCACCTTCACGTTGTGTTGGCCTGTCAGCGACCAGTCGGTATTGCCGATCATGTACTCAAAGAGGGCGACCCGGGCCATGCAGAAAGGTTCGATATCGGTAAACCCGACGGCCCCGCTCTCGATACGGACGGCATCCAGGCGTTTGGTCAGTCCTTTGAGCGGCTCGATGAGAAAACCGTATTTGGTATAGACTCCTCTTTTTTTGCGGGTGGTGTCGACATAGGTCATCTCCACCAGCCGTACCCGGAAGCTTTGCTTGGTGAGCCGGTTGTAAATCTTATAAATAAGGTATTCTTTGAGCAGCAGCGTCTCGTACATCCGGGGGTCTTTGCATTGGGTGACGAACTTCATCGCCCCGGTCCGGTCGAGGTAAGGGTTGTCGAAATCGGCTTTCTTGATGTTGAGCTTGAAAGGCGGGTAAGAACAATAGTTGCGACGGAACTCTCCCCGTGCTTTGATCTTCACAGGTTTCTCGACCCAGGAACTGTCCTCCAGCTGGATGCGCAGGATGGCCTTTTGGTATTCCGGCTTGTATCGGCGCCTGCGGTATAGTTTGCCGTCGTAGATGAGCGAAAGACGTACCAGCCGGTCTCTTCCGAAAAGATCCCATTCCTTTTCGGGGGTGATGACGATGACCCCGGCACTATCAACCGCTTCCTGCTGCTGCGCCCGCAGGGAGAGGGAAAGAAACAGGAACAGGGCCGTGAGGATATAAAAGGAGGAACGGGTGCGGGAATGAGTATACATTGCAGAACAGATGGTTCAGATTAAGATCTTGATGATGAACAGGGTGATGCCGAGGATGAGCCCGATGAGGAAAAGGAGGTAGGACAGGTTGAGGAACCTTGTTTTGCGTGAGATGACCCGGCTGAGGAAGTAGAGGTCGACGCTCAGGTTCTCGTAGATCATGTCGTTGGAGGCGAGCATCTCCTCAACATATTTCAGATAGTCCCCGATGGGGACCTTCTTGTGATGGGTGAGGGAGAACTGCAGGGGGCTTTGCATCACGAGGAACTTGTCGAGGTGGAGGTCGGTGCGGGTGGCCAGGATGGCAAAGGTGATGGCTGCCAGCGAGAAGATCAGGAAGATCAGGAAAGGGATGTGGTCGGAGAGACTGTGTAGACGGCTGTTGTTCCAGAAAAAGGCCGACCCGGAGAGAAAACCCAGCACCCCCGTGATGAGAAGGGTGTTGATGCTGATGATCAGGTTGGCTTTGCTGTCCATGATGCCGATCAGGGCGATCTGGCCCCGGATGGTCACCCGGAACAGGGTTTCCTTGCCACCCCCCTTGGCGTACTTCCTGGGTAAGGAAACTTCTATTTCGTTCATGATACCTGTTTTGTTCTCATAAAGATAAAGAATATCCTCTTTAGGAAAATCATTTAAACGAAAGAAAATCCCTTCCTTTTTTTGGGTGTATGGGATCCTGATGAAACGACTGGCAAGTGTTTGCGAAAGATCGAAGGGAGTGTAATGCATTGATATGCAATAATTGACAGTGCTATTTATTTAGAATAGTTTTAAATTAGATACAGGTGAAGTAGTTAAACGATTTAGATTTTGGAAGTATTTGGAAATTCAGATAATATTGCACTTAGAATGCACGGAATGGTATTCTGATTTGGTGTTTATATTCAGGTTGGTTCTTTGATAATTTTTGTGTACCCTATATCTCAATCGTTTGAAAAGGAATTTAAACGATTAAATGAATTCTTCATTTTTCAAACCTAAACCTAATACCAATGAAGCGTAAATTTTTCGTGTCTCTACTGCTTTTGCTGGCAGTAATGGCCGGTGTGTACGCCCAGGAGCGGGTGATCACCGGCACGGTGACCTCAGCGAAGGATGGTTCTCCCATACCGGGGGTGACTGTTCTCGTGAAAGGTACGAGCGTTGGGGCCATTACGGACGCCAACGGCAAGTATTCCATCAAAGTGCCTGCCGGTGCCAAGGTGCTTCATTTCTCTTTTGTAGGGATGGAGACCAAGGAGGTGCCGATCGGCTCGTCGAATGTGATCGACGTCCAGCTCACCGAAAAAACGGAGCAGGTAGGTGAGGTGGTGGTGACCGCTTTGGGGATCAAGCGGCAAGAGAAAGCTCTTGGATATGCGGTCAGTACCATCAATGCTGATGAGATCGTACAGTCGGGAGCTACCAACTTTGGTTCGGCCATGTATGGGAAGGCGGCCGGTGTGCGAATCCAGACAGCGCCGGGCGGTCCTACCAGTGCCGTGACCATCAATGTCCGGGGGCTCAACTCGATCAACTTTAGCAGTCAACCCCTGATCATCGTCGACGGTGTCCCCATCCGCAACGGCGAAGCCAACAACACCAGCTACTGGGGCGATCAGCGTATCCGAGGCAACGGTCTTCTGGACATCAACCCTGAGGACATCGCCAGCATCTCGGTACTGAAAGGGGCCTCCGCCTCGGCTCTCTACGGATCGGAAGCCGCCAACGGGGTGATCGTTATCGAAACCAAGAAAGGCCGTCATACCAAAGGTGTGGGCATCGACTTCAATTACCGTTACCTGAATCTCACACCTGCTTTTACACCGCCTTTCCAGAACGAATACGGTCCGGGGTATACTCGTGAGATCAACCAGACCTATTTCGGTGCCGATGAAGATGGCTGGGTGTACGAGGACCTCGATCACGACGGTACTCCGGAGACCCCGCGTCCCATCTACCGTTCCTATGCTCAGTTCGGTCCCAAGTTCGACGGCCGTATGGTGATCGGCTGGGATAACAAAATGCATCCATATGTTGCCCAGCCCGACAACTGGAAAGAGATGTTCCGCACCGGTTTCAACTCGGAGGCCAATATCGCCTTCAGCAAGGCCGGGGATTTCGGTAACTTCCGCTTTTCTTACACCCGTCTTGATTACCGGGGTGTGCAGCGCGGAGGACATACCAACAAGAACACTTTCAACCTCAATACCACTCTGCAACTGTCTAAACGTCTGACGGTGGACATCACCATGAACTATGTGAACCAGTACGTCCGGAACCGGCCTTACAAGATCGACCGTATCACCAATAACTACGGAGGTTTCTTTAGCCGGTTCGATGACATGCAGTGGTATCTGGACAACTACAAGACTTCCAAGAACTATTATTTCCGCGTGGGCAACCAGCCCAGTGCCACTCCGGAAGAGAATCTGCAGTACCGCCTGAGAGCTACGGCATTGCTCGATTTCTTCTGGCGGACTTTGCGTGACCTCAACGAGGAGTATACCAACCGCCTCATCAGCAGCGCCACGATGCGATGGGAGCTCACCGACTGGCTTTCGTTCCGTGGACGTGTAGCAGAGGATTACACCTTCATGCATACGGAACAGCGCAACCACAACAAATATCCTCTTGCTATAGGCAATTCCGGTGGTTTCAGCATGAGAGACGACAAATACGGCAGACTGTACGGAGATGCTCTCCTGTCGCTCAACAAAAAGTTGGGGGATGATTTCCATCTGATCGTGAATGCCGGCTTCCAGGGTCGTCATGAATACACCACTTACATCTCTGCAGGAACACGTGGAGGATTGAGTTCGGAGAACTGGTTCTCGCTCAATGCTTCGGTGAACACCGGCACACGTAATGGTTACGGTTCTTATTCCGAACTGTTGCGCTATGCCTGGTTGGGTACGGCCAGCCTCAGTTTCCGTGATTATGCTTTCGTGGAGTTCACCGGCCGTAATGAATCCTCATCCACCCTTCCTCCGGGAAGCAATACCTTCTTCTATCCTTCGATGAATGCCAGTTTCATCTTCTCGGATGCCTTTACTTTGCCGGATGTGATTAACTACGGTAAGTTCCGTGTCTCTTACGGGATCGTGGGGAACGCTCCGCCCATGTATGCTGCCAACAACGCCTACAACCAGGGCAACATCAACGGGATTGTCTACAACACTGTCTCAAGCAGCTACGGCAATGACAAGATCCGTCCCGAGAAAAAGGCTGAGTTCGAGACCGGTCTTGAGATGAAGTTCTTCCAGAACCGGCTGGGTTTTGAGTTCACCTATTACAACAACCAGATCAGCGATCAGATCCTGTGGCTTACCGTTCCTCCGACAGTGGGGGCAGGACGGATGCTTACCAACGTGGGTGAGCTTTCCAACCACGGCTATGAGTTCAGCATGTATGGTTCTCCGCTGATGAGCAAGGACATGGAGTGGACGGTGCGCGGCAACTTCGCGATCAACCGCAACAAGGTGGTCCGCCTGATGGAAGGGGTCGACCGTCTGACCCATCGCAACATCGATGCAGGTGCAGCCCTTATCGTCTCGGAACCGGGTGAACCCATGGGTGACATCCTGGTCTACCTCCCCAAACGTGACGAGAACGGCAACTACATCGTCAACGATCCCGATGGTCTCTATGAGATCGATTTCAGCGAGATGAAGAAAGTGGGGAATGCCACACCCAAGATCGTGGGAGGTATCGGAAGCTATTTTGACTACAAGGGCATTTTCCTCGATTTTGGCATCGACTACCGCTTCGGTGGGTCGATCGTATCTTTGCCGAGTCAGTACATGAAAGGAGCCGGTATGTTTGAGGAGACCCTCAAATACCGTGACAAGGAACACGGCGGCATTTCCTATTACATCGATCCGGCGACCAACCAGAAGATCGCCACCGATCAGGATCATGGCCCCAACGGTGAACGTGTTTTCCATGACGGCCTGATCCTTCCCGGTGTCAAATCCAGCGATGGTTCGCCCAACGATATCATCGTCGATGCAGCTACCTATTACATGAACACCTTCACCTGGGGTGCCAACCCCGCTTGGGGGATTCCTTACAGCCGTTATGATGATGCTGTCAGGAAGAACGACTACGTCAAGATGCGTGAGATGTCGTTGGGTTACAACCTGCCCAAAACGCTCGTGAGCAAGCTCGGATTCCAGAACATCCGTGTGTCGATCACAGGTTACAACCTCTTCTACATCTATCGCACCTTCAAGGATTTCGATGCTGAGACGACGCTTGGGACCAACTGGGTCAATGCAGCCGTCGTGGGCGGTTCTACTTCCGCTGAACGCAGCATTGGATTTTCTATCCGTACCAGTTTCTAATGTTGACAAAAACGATTGATCATGAAAAGTGTCAAAAAATATTCCCTGATGACCTTCGTGGCGACCGTTGTGCTGCTGTTCAGCGGTTGCAGCGATGACCGGCTGGCCGAGCTGTATCCCAACCCGCAGAAGACCAGTGTGGCCACCGTCGACAATTTCTTTACAGGTGTGCTGAAAAGCGCCAATGATGTTGTGATGCCCTGGTATTGGAGGTTCTTCGTGGTGGAACAGCCTACCATGGGGCATTATACCCAGGTGATGGGTTGGTTCAATGGCAAAGACCAGTACATTCCCCCGGCAGCTGCCATGGAATGGCGGTGGAACCAGTATTACAATGGTGTCATGACCCAGTACCGTGTGATGCAGAAGCTCTATGACGAGCTCAGCGACCAGGACAAGTCGGATTATCGCATCTTCATGCTGGCCGCTACCATCTTCTTTTACGACCAGACCGAGCAGGTGGTGGACATCTACGGTGATATCCCCTGGTCGAAGGCAGGGATGGTAAGGGAGACGGGAGACCTCAACGCTTCGCTGCCTCCCTATGACAAGGCGGAGGATATCTACAACGCCATCCTCGACGATCTCAAGAAGATCGCGGAGGAGCTCAACAGCCTTGAGGTGCCCTCCTTCTATGCTTCGCTCTTTGCCAAGAAAGACTATCTGAACGACGGTGACATCACCCTCTGGAAGAAGTATGCCAACTCACTGCGTCTGCGCATGTTGTTGCGGGTGTCGGCAGTTCCCGAATTCCAGGCCCGGGTGCAGCAGGAGATCACCGAGATCCTCACGAAGCCCGATGTCTATCCCGTGATAGATAACAACGATGAGAACATCATGCTGGATGCCGGAGGCCCCGATCTTTATGCCACCACTTCCAGCATGCACGGCGGGATCTGGCAGGCCATGGCTACGTGGGGACAGTATGATATCGCTCCTTATGCCATGGTCGATCATATGGTGAAACACCACGACCCGCGTCTGGTGATCACCTTTGATCCCAACAAGAATGGGGTCTATGTGGGGATGAACCCCCTGGATGACGCCTCGGTGCAGAACCAGCAGGCTTCCGATGGTCTGGTGGCGCGTTACGATACCTCCACCTTCATGCGTAACCACTATTTCCCTGGTTTTGTGATCTCGGCTGCCGAAGTGAGCTTCATCAAGGCAGAGGTGTTGTTGCGGGGTGGTCAGGATGCTTTGGCCAGAGCCGCCCTGCTCCAAGGGACCCAGCAGTCGATCGAGTTCTATTACCGTATCAACGCCACCGGTGATTATCGCGATCCTATCCCCATGAACGCCGACAGTGTCTCGCAGTATCTGTCCGATCTGGGGGCCGCTTGGGATGCTGCCGCGGACGAGGATGCCAAACTTACGCTCATCGCCGAGCAAAAATGGATCAACAGCGGCCTGGGAGGTATGCCCCAGACATGGGCCGAGGTGCGCCGCCTCGACAAACCGGTCTTTTACTTCATGAAAGATACCCAGAGCGGCCAGAACTGGCCTCCCGTACGCTGGCTCTATCCCGAGTCGGAGAAAAAGCTCAATGCTGCCCATTACGAGGAAGTTAAAGACAAAGACGACCTCAATGTGCGGATCTTCTGGGATGTCAACCCACCGGTCTACCCTGAACCGTAGAGATCGCTTATCGGTAAAAAAGGGGGATGCTGTGCCATCCCCCTTTTTCTTTTTCTTGTTTTTCTTGCTCAATGAAATACTTATCCGATGGGGAAAAAGAAGATGCTCCCAATCTGCCTCTTGCTGCTCTTCTTGTTGGCAGGTTACCTTCACGCAGATACCATTCCCATTCCTCCGGCAGGATGGTCGGTGGTGGCGGTGAGCAGTGACAATACGAACCATCCTGCCGCCCACGCTTTCGACGGAGATACCACCACCTGGTGGGCTCTCTACAATGCAGCAGGTTATTCTTTGCCCGGTGAGATCATCATCGATCTGGGAGAAGATCACGATGTGGCAGGGTTCAGTTATCTTCCCAACCTGAAATCACCCTCCACGAGAGCCGACAGCTTCGCCGTTTTTGTCTCTGATGATCCTGGTAAATGGGAAGAAGCGGCCTTCAGTGGTATCTTCGACTGGCTCGATGAGGAGGACGTGGCCCGTCGCACTTTCTTTTTCGGCCCTGTGAAGGGACGGTATGTCAAAGTCCTGTACGTGACCAATGTTTCCCAGACCAGTGAGAACGTGCATACCTGTGATCTGCGTTTGTATGAGAGTACGGAACCGCCGGATCGTTACCGTCATAATCAGCAAATATCTTTCCCGCATATCCCCGAACAATACACCCGCGACCGACGGCTGGTGGTGCATCCCCGTTCGTCGGAAGGTCTTCCGGTAACGTTGGAACGATTGGAAGGCCCTGTCTCTTTGCATGGAGACACGGTGCTGTTCGGAAATCTCGGCGGGCTTGTCCGGCTTCGAGCACGTGTGGAAGGTAACGACACCCTCTATCCGCAAACGGTGGTGCGTACTTTCCGTCTCATCGATCTTGCCCTTTTCTATCCTCGGATCTTTTCTCCTCTTCTGGAGACAGAACCGGTGTGTATGCCTCTTTTGATGGAATATCCCCTCTGGTTCCATGCGTCCATAGAACATCCCGATCAGCTTCGTATCTCATCGTTCGAGGTGACGGTCGATGGCGATCCGGTCCCCGTAACATCTGAGGGGGCTGTGGCCGTGGCACGATGGGCCCCCGTAAACTATGGGGCCCATACGGTGCATGTTACGGCGGGGGCCAGCAACGGCAATGCCACCGCACGCGATTATGTGGTGACGGTCACGCCCGATGCACCGTCACGTCAGGTGCGGGGGCTCGATCATGTGCTCATTAACTTTCCTTCACCGGGACGCGTGCACAGCGATACCCTGCGATTGCCCCAGTTCGTGGGCGGTTATGCCCATCTCACGGGTCACCTCACGATCACTTGTCCTGCCATTGAAGGGGGTTGTGACGATTGGGACCGGACAGCCCGTCTCGAAGTGATGGATCCAGCAGGCAACTGGATCGAGATCGTTCGTTACATTACACCTTACGGGGTGGCATGCGACCACACCCTCGATCTCACAGACTACATGTCACTGCTGCAGGGGAAGGTGCCGTATCGTCTGACCATCGATACCTGGGGAACAGGTGGCTGGGAGGTGACATTCGACATGGACTATGAAAGCGGTGTGCCTCAATATCCTTACGGCCGGGTCTATCTCCTGTGGAACAGGAGCTTCCCATTCGGGGATCCTGCCAACCTCCAGCCTGTTCCACCGGCTGAGGTCCCCCTTCCCCGACAGGTGGAAGCTCTCTTCCTTGACCTTGTGACCACCGGCCACGGATGGGGAAGGAACAATTCCCACAATGCGGCCGAATTTTACCATGCTGTCAACTATCTCGATGTCAGCGGACAGCGACTTACACAAGATCTCTGGCAACGATGCGATCCTAATCCCGACGGCTGTACGGGCCAGCATGGTACATGGTATTACGACAGGGCCGGCTGGTGTCCCGGTTCCATCGCTCGTTTGTACAGGTACGACCTCTCAGAGAAAAAAGAGGAGGATACCCTTCATATCACCTATACTTTCGATCCACGTTATGTAGATCAGTGCCATCCTCACAATCCTGATTGTATCTCCGGGACCACCTGCCCCGACTGCAAGGATGGTTTCAATCCCATTTTTACCGTATCTGCCAATGTGGTTGTCTTTTCCCACCAATTTGTGACCCATATCCCTGAGGGACCGGAGCCCTTCCGGGAAAGCGCGTCACTCCCTCTTGAGGTATGGCCCAATCCGGTGAGCGACTACCTCCATTTTCTGTGCGAGGAACCCCTGGAAGATATCTTTCTCTATCTTTTGGATGAAAAAGGAAGGATCCTGGCACAATACCATTTCGGAGACAACGTTTCTCTATCATCCTTCCTCCTGGACATGTCGCAAAGGCCCTCGGGTGTCTGGTTCATAGGGATCATTTCCGGAGGACGCAGTGCTCTTCGCAAGATCGTGGTGAAACGATAAGTTTGGTCGATACTGAGGAGTTGAGACCAAAAAAAAGAGCGGGGAATTTTCCCCGCTCTTCCTTTTTCAGGTGGGTCATTACAGTTCTTTGATCCGTATGTTGCGGAACCAGACCACATCGCCGTGGCCCAGGAACCCGATGTGTCCTTGCTCTCTCTGGAGTCCGGGATGATCTTTATGATCGAGGGTCCCGTGTTTACTGGCTTCCCGTATGTCGCCGTCGAGGATGACGTGGCCGTTGAGGGTGACCCGTATGTGGCTGCCCTTGACGTAGATCTCTTCGCTGTTCCATTCTCCCACAGGCTTCAGGTAACCCCGTCTGGCCGGGATCACCCCATACACCGAGCCGTGGTACTGGTATGGTTTCAGATGGGCATAGATGGGAGCGGTGTTGTCGAGCACCTGGATCTCCATGCCCACATAGGCGGCGTCACCTTTCAGCGGGGCACGGATGCCGATGCCGTTGTTGGCCCCCGGCGTGAGCCTGAAATCAAAACGAAGGATGAAATCCTTGTACTCCTTCGCGGTGTACAGGTTGCCGTGGGAACCGCCCTTGGGTCTGACCGCGATCATCCCCTCTTCCACCACATAGTCGGTCTTGTTCCCCACCCAGCCGCTGAGGTCCTTGCCGTTGAAGAGCGGTACGAAGCCTTCAGCTTTCTCTTCGGATGATACCTGATAACCTGTGGCAGGTATCTCGCGGATGTAGATGTCACGGAAAGCCAGGTCGGTGCCGTGGGCCTGCAGCTCGATGGGACCTGTGGGGAAGATGGGACGGCTGCGGTCCCAGTAGTTCTCCAACGGCACATGGTCGACCACCAGGATGCCGTTGAGCCAGACGGTGACGATGCTGTCGATCATGATGATGTGGAAAGTGTTCCATTCTCCTACGGGGTTGTCGGCCACCACCAGCGGCGTGCTTCTGTTACGTTTGTTGTTGTACAGTCCGCCAGAGCCTACCTGGGCACCCACATTGCGGCGTGATGTGTCCCAGATCTGCACCTGGGGCGTGCCGCGCAGATAGATGCCGCTGTCGCCTCCTTTTGTGATCCGCCAGTCGACCCACATCTCAAAATTGCCGTACTGTTTCACGGAAACCAGGTTATGCCCTTTCCCGTTGAAAACGATCGTTCCGTCCCGCACCGTCCAGTGCTGGTGCATCTCCTTGTCCGCCTCTTTTTGTTTGCGTTTCAGCTCTTTGGGGTCCATTTTTGCCAGCTGGACAGGGTTGGCTACGAACCCTTTCCATCCGGAGAGATCCTTGCCGTTGAACATTGCGACGAACCCTTCGGTGTCAGGCATCTTGCTGAGGTAATCCTCGATGCGGGCTTTGAGATAATCGCTCTCTTCTCCCGTGATCTGTTCCCTGGCCTGGGTGAGGAGAGTTTTTACGATCTTTCCTTCCATGCCCGGTTTTCCGTCGGGAGTGGGCAAGGCGATCTGTGTGACGGCACGGGCTGCGGCATCGCGTACCTCTGCATCGGGGTCGTCCAGGTACCGTCCTGTCCAGACAAGAGCGGGGAAGATATGGAGTCGGCCGGCGGCCCTGAGTACCTCCGTTTTTTCATCGCTATCCCGGCAGAGAGGCATGATCTTGCGCAGCTGGAGGAGTTTTTGTTCGTCGGGAAGTCCGGCTTCCGCGATC
>Ga0256914_1002062_pt1 | contig 17119 bp, 16 predicted proteins | sample HulkmetaG_FD_191571 | JGI IMG/M metagenome (GOLD analysis project Ga0256914, IMG submission 191571) | Hydrothermal chimney microbial communities from Main Endeavour vent field at the Juan de Fuca Ridge, Pacific Ocean - Hulk | ecosystem: Environmental > Aquatic > Marine > Hydrothermal vents ... | reverse complement strand
TATTTAAGTCCGGAGAAGGATGTTGAGGGTATTAGCCCGGGAAATACCTTTGCTATTTTTTGGCATAGGGGCCAGATTATACCGACGACGCCGAAAGCTGTTTTGAGGATATTGGATGAAATAGATTATGATTTATACGGCAAGGAGATTGCGATGATTGGCCAGGGCGTTGTTGTTGGAAGGCCATTGACTATCTTGCTTGCTCAAAAAAGGGCAACTGTCAGGCTTTGTCATCTGCCGACATATAAAACCGGCAAGCTCAGGGATCATCTGGCGCAGAGCGACGTGGTTATCGCCGCTGTGGGAAGTCCAGAGGTTCTAAAAGGCGAATGGATAAAGCCTGGCGCTGTTGTAATTGATGTTGGCATAAATGAGGTGGATGGCAAGTTGGTTGGGGATGTTGAGTTTGACGTTGCCAAAGAAAGGGCATCTATGATTACTCCTGTTCCGGGTGGTGTAGGGCCTGTGACGGTTGCTATGTTGATAGAAAATTTGGTCATATTAATAGAAAGGAAATTAGATGCATCTGACGCAGATAATTAAGCAAAAGGGCAAGGCCTTTACTCTGGAATTCAATCCTCCGAAGGGGTGGGATTTATCTAAGGGATTGGAGAGTTTAAAAGGGATTGCAGATTTTGCCGATGCGATAAATGTGACGGATATGCCGGGGGCAAATCTGAAGATGAGCAGTTGGGCGGCGGCGATTTTGCTTAAACAGGCGGGATTTAATCCGGTTGTTCAATATACCTGCAGGGATAGAAATAAGCTTGCCCTGATAGGGGATATGTATGGCTTAAAGGCCTTTGGCATTGAGAATATGCTGATACTGGGCGGGGACCCTATTCATATAGGAGATGAACCCGATGCGAATATGGTGTATGATTTGGGGACAATAGATTTGATAAAGGCCTCTAATGAATATCTTGAGGATATGTGCATAGGAGCTGCCGCAAATCCAGGAGCCGATGATTTGGATAAAGAGATAGATAGGATGAAGCAAAAGGCCGAAGCAGGCGCCGCATTTTTTCAGACGCAGGCGGTTTTTGAAAGAGATGCCTTTGCAAGATTTATGGATAAGGCGCATAAAATGGATATCCCTATTCTGGCAGGTATTATACCTTTGCGTTCGGCAAAGATGGCGGAATTTATGAATAAGAATATACCGGGTATTTTTGTGCCGGATACGTTAATAGAGAGAATGAATTCGGCAAAGGACCCTGTTGAGGAAGGCAAGACAATAGCTGTTGAGATTGCCAAGGATGTGATTGATTTGTGCCAAGGCCTGCATTTTATGCCGATAAGACACATAGAGGTGATGCAGGATATTTTTCCCCGCTTGCTTGATTGAGCGCTATGGGATATAATCTTATTCTATAGGGAGGTTGTTATGGTTGAGATATCCGATGTTGCTGCATTAGGTTTGAAAGTCGGTGTTGTAAAAGAGGTTAGCGAGCATCCTAATGCAGACAGATTATATGTTTTAAAGGTGGATTTGGGGGATGAAAATCGCCAATTGGTGGCGGGCCTGCGTCAGGCATATTCGGATCCGGACCAGCTTTTAAATAAGCGGATAGTTGTGGTGACAAATCTAAAACCGGCAGTGCTTAGGGGGATAGAGAGTCAGGGGATGTTGCTTGCAGCGAGTGCTGATGGCAAGGTATGCGTTTTGCAGCCGGATTGTGAAATGCCGGCAGGCAGTGAGGTGAGGTAATGGTTTTTAGTTATGAGATATCAGTGCCGACAAAGGGGTTTTGTGATATTCAGGATATTACGTCCAACGTGGAGAAGGCCGTAAAGTTATCAGGTATTTCCAATGGAATCGTGTGTGTATTTGTAAATGGGTCAACGGCAGGCATTACAACTTGCGAATATGAACCGGGGTTGGTTAGGGATTTAAAAAATGCCTTTGAGCGTCTTATCCCTCAGGATGGAGAGTATCATCACAATATGGCATGGGGTGATGGGAATGGATTTTCACACGTGCGCGCATCCTTTTTAGGGCCTAGTATGAGCATTTCGTTACAGGATGGTAAATTGTCTTTGGGGATGTGGCAGCAGATTGTTCTCGCTGATTTTGATAATAGGCCGAGGAAACGTTCGGTTGTAATACAGATTGTAGGGGAATAAGCAAGAAAGGTGGCGGTATGTGCGATTTAAGGGGATTTGTTCCCTCCGAGGAGTGTTTTAAATGTGATAGGTGCTGTCGGTTTAGTGATAAGGAAACTATATGGTCGCCTGTATTTAGTGCTCAGGAAGTAGAAGAGGTAATCAATGAAGGTTATCCACCGGCTGTATTTAATATAGGCAGAGTTGGTTTTAAGGATGTCAGATTGCATCCCAAACAAGGTTTGCGTTATTCTTTTATTTGTCCGTTTTTTGACGAGGAGAAAAATTGTTGTAAGATCTATCCTATAAGGCCGTTTGATTGCAGATTGTATCCGTTTTTGATAGTGGATATGGGGGATGGAGACGTTTTTCTGGGTCTGGATGAACAGTGCCCTTATGTTGGAAAGCTGCTTACTAAACAGAACGGAGCAGAGATAATAGACAGGCACTCAAAATTCTTGGCGGAATTTTTAAATTCCCAAGAAGGTAAAGAGTGCTTATATAAAAGTCCGCAGATTATAGCAAGGTATAATGGAAAGATTCGCATGCTTGCACAATTAGATATAGAGATTTGATGTATTATGAAGGCAATTATTCGTCAGTTTTTCATTCTGGTAAATTCGTTGTTGTTGTCGGCCTGTGCTTTCGCTATAACTGCCAGTTTGGATATAGATAAGGAATCAGTGGTTTTAGGCGAGCCGTTTGTCATTACTATTTCAGTTCACACGGACGCTTTTACGTGTAAAGATATTGCTTTCCCTGAAAAAGAACGTTTTTTGCCATTACTCGTCAAGAACGAAGACTGTAAACGCAAGGGCGGTGTAATAGTAAAATCCTATGAGTTATTCGCTTTTCAGTTAGGGGATATTCCTATTAAAGGGCTAAAGATAAAGGCCGGGCCTGATGAAATCCCATTAAAGGATATTACAATTCACGTCAAGGAGTTGCTTCCTAAGGATGTAAAAGGGGTTTCCCCTAAACCCAATGCGGATTTTGTGAAACAGGCTTTCCCATGGCCTATTGTTTTATTATTGCTCCTGTTATTAAGCGCGGCGGCGGTATGGTTTTATTACAAAAGGCGATTTGATTTGGACGATGACGGGCATTTTTATAGCAAGAGGCCTTATTGGGAGATAGTAAAAGAAAGGATTATAGATTTAGAGAAGAAAAAACTTCCCGAACATCAATTATGGAAGCAGTTTTATTATGAATTAACGGAGATGTTAAGATTTTTCTTGCAGAATAGGTTTCAAGTAAAGGCATTGGAGATGACTGCTTATGAATTAGAGCCGGCGATTAGACGATTAAATATAGAGGATAGTGAAAAAAATGGCATAATTGAGGTGTTGTTTAATTCGCAACCTGTGAAATATGCAGGCGCTTTTATGGATAGCAAAGCCACAGCGGAAAAGGACCTTCTGTTCGTCAAATCGTTTATTGATAAGTATTCTCCAAAACCGGATCAAGAAGATCAATGATGTTAAACCGCAATTCGGACACAATCGCTGCTATTGCGACGCCGATGGGACGCTCTGCGATTGGTATAGTGCGGATGAGCGGGCCAAAGGCATTTGATATCTTGAGGTCTGTGTTTTTACCTTTACCTGAAAAATTATCTCGGGGGATGTATTATGGCAGAATTTGCGATGAAGAGAATAACCTCATAGACGATGCTTTGGCCCTAGTGTTTGAATGCCCGCATAGTTATACGGGTGATGATCTAGTGGAATTTTCCTGTCATGGCAATCCGGTTATCTTACAGGAAGTCCTTGGCCTTGTTCTGCGAAAAGGCGCGCGCTTGGCAGATAGAGGCGAGTTTACTATGAGGGCATTCTTGAATGGGAAACTAGACCTAACACAGGCAGAAGGTGTGCGCAACGTCATAGATGCCCGTTCAATAACAGAGGCAAGTTTATCTGTCAGAAATATTCATGGCGCGCTTTCCGATATGTTTAAAGAGTGGTTGAACGTTTTGAACTCAGTTTCTGTGCAGATAGAGGCGATGGTAGAATTTCCGGAAGAGGAATCTAGTCCGCATCAAATAGATTTTTGCGATTCTATAAACGGCTTGATAACGCAAATAGAAGCTTTTGTTGAAAGAGGACGGGTTTGCAGGAATGCGGCGGCTCTTCATACCGTGTTGATTGTAGGGAAACCAAACGTTGGTAAATCTTCCTTGTTTAACGCGATTCTAAATCAGGACAGGTCTTTGGTTTACCACGAGGCCTGTACTACGAGGGATATGGTTTGTGAACAGATAGACGTTGCTTTATCGGGAAAGAGATTTTCCGTAAAATTGTGCGATACGGCTGGAATAATAGACACCGCCCAAGGCATTGATGCCATTGCAATAGAAAAGGTGTTTGAACAGATATCGCAGGGAGATATGGCGATATTTGTTCTTGAGGCCGGGGCAGTGCCCGATGAACAAGAGATGAAGATTTTAAAAACGATTCAGGATTACGATTTAAAGACAATTGTCTTTATAAATAAGATTGATTTGAGTAATCCGTGTTTTTCCGAAGATATTTTTGGCAATGCTAAGATAATAAAAGGTAGCGCTAAAAATAGGCAGGGCATTAAGGAAATCCTTCAGGCAATATCCGACGAGATTCCATCATTGCCTTTCGGCCGTGCGTTTTTATTGTCCGTCAGGCAGGAATCTGTGTTATTAGAGCTGTTAAAGAAGATGAAAGAATTTTCAATGCATCTTGCAGGGGATAATCTGGATATTGCCGCCGACGTTTTGCATGAGGCAAGGGCATTATTGTCGGGTCTGTTGAATACTGAAGTGCAGGCGGTCATTACTGAGATTTTCAATAACTTTTGTATAGGTAAATAAGAGATGCATAATATGGAAAAGCTGTCCAACGTGCATTTCAAACTCCCGAAACATCTCCATATGAGAAAAGACGTGGAGTTGTTTTTGTCGGAGAAATTGCTTTCAATGCTTGAGCAGGATGCGGTAAGACAATTGATAAACGTGGCATCTATGCCTGGAATTGAGGCGGTTTTTGCTATGCCGGATATACATACCGGATATGGTTTTCCCATAGGGACTGTTGCCGGCGCGGATATAGAATCTGGCGGTGTTATCTCTCCATCAGGCGTGGGATTTGACATAAATTGTGGTATGAGATTGTTTGTTAGTCAGGTAAATAGTAAATCTTCACAAAGATATATACGGGAATTTATCAATAAATTGTTTTCAATGGTGCCTGCAGGTGTTGGATGCACAGGCGATTTGAAATTGAATGATAGAGAATTGGACGTGGTTTTGGAGAAGGGCGCAAGGTGGGCTGTGGAAAGGGGATATGGTGAATTAGAGGAGCTGGATAAGACAGAGGATCTTGGTTGCATGAGACAGGCATCTGCAATAGCGGTATCTAAACAGGCAAAAAAACGGGGCGCCAGACAGTTGGGCACATTGGGAAGCGGAAATCATTTTTTAGAGGTTCAGTATGTCCTTGATGTATATGATAAGGACATTGCGAGTAAACTAAACATAAAAAAAGGTGATCTTTGTATTATGTTTCATTGCGGGTCAAGGGGATTGGGGCATCAGGTTTGTAAAGAATATTCAGGATATGTGTTGCAGGATATGAAAAAACGGGGTGAATATATTGCGGATAAAGAACTAGGTTTTGTAAAGTTCAAATCAAAATTAGGGCAGGACTATTTTGCCGCTATGGGCGCTGCGGCTAATTTCGCATGGGCAAATAGACAGGTAATAGGCGCTATTGTGAAAGACGTATTTAAACAGGTTTTTGATGGAGAGACCATCAGGATGGTTTGTGATATCGCACATAATATTGCCAAGATAGAAAAACACAAAATAAATGGTAAAACTAAGAGATTATGTGTGCATAGAAAAGGGGCAACAAGGGCATTCCCCGGCCAATTAGTGATTGTCCCGGGGGATATGGGAAGCAAGTCGTATCTTTTAATCGGCACAGAGACCTCTTTGCAAGTAAGCTTGGCTTCTTGCTGTCATGGAGCTGGCAGGGCATTATCCAGAAGCCGGGCGAAAAAAGAGATTGCATATAATCAGGTTGATTCCTTCTTGCGTGAGAAAAATATCCTTGCCTATAGCCATTCAAAATCGGCCTTGATTGAAGAATCCCCGTTTTCTTATAAGGATGTGGAAGAGGTTATAGATGTGGTTTGTTCTGCAGGGATCGTCCGGAAGGTCGTATCTTTATGCCCGCTTGCCGTTCTTAAATGATGGGATTGATTTGATATAATCATTTTAATAAAATTGAGATGTGTGTTATTATATATTGGTTGGAATATCATGTATATAATTTTACGAAGTTAGGCTTGGCGTGTTTTAACAGGAGGGGATATGAAAAGGCTGATTTATTTCATCTTTTTATTTGCATTTTTGTTTGGTTTTGCTTCTGCCTCTTTTTGTAAACAAGTTGGTCAAGAAAAAGAAAAAACAGTGAAAGCAATTTTATTTTATTCTTCTCATTGCGGCGCTTGTATGTATATAGAGGAAAATTATCTGCCAAAGGTGTTTAAAAAGTATGGCGATAAATTTCAACTTCTGCAAAAAGAGATATCGGATAAAGAAAATTTTGAACAACTTCTGGTGATAAACGACAGAGGTTCTGTTCCCACCATGAAGATAGGCGATATAGTATTAATTGGCAGGGATAAAATAGAGAGGGAATTGGAACCAATTATTGATGCCCTGTTAAAAGGCGAAACCCCTGTTTTAACTAACGAAAAAGAACAAATCGTTATCCCTGTAAAAAAAAAACAGTAGAACAGGCGTTTAAACACTTTTCGTTTGCCTCTATTATAGGCGGGGGACTCATTGACGGGATTAATCCTTGCGCTTTTGCTGTAATCGTATTCTTTATTTCTTTTCTTAGCGTATATAAGTATACACGCAAACAGATGATAGTTATAGGATCTTCCTATATACTGGCCGTATTTCTTGCTTATATACTCGTAGGTATAGGCCTGGCAAATGTTTTATATGCCATTTCCTTTATAAGGTGGTTGGTTAAGGTCTTTTATACGGCCTTGGCTGTTTTTTGTATCGTTTTAGGCATTCTATCATTGTATGATTTCTGGTCGTATAACAGAGGCGCAAAAGCAGAATCTCAGCTGCTGCAGCTCCCAAAGCCGCTGAAAAAGTTGATAAACAAGACAATCGGCGAGAATTTGAGGCATAAACAGTCCAGTGGTTATCTTGTTTTGATTGCCACATCTTTCTTGGTAGGTATCTTGGTTAGCATCTTGGAAAGCGCTTGTACGGGACAGATCTATCTGCCTGTATTGTCTATTATCCTAAAGACTTACGGAATGAACCTGCGGGCATTGTCTATGCTGATTTTATACAACGTGATGTTTATTATTCCTTTGATCGTCGTTTTTGTTATCGCCCTTATAGGGACTACCTCAAATACCCTGAATTCATTTCTTAAAAAGTATCTTGCGCAGATAAAATTGCTAATGGCCGTGTTGTTTTTCCTTATGGGATATCTGATTTTAGCGCATTGATGGATTTATAGTAAAGGAGAGTTTATGAGCAAGACTTTGATTGAAAAATCGCGCATACCTGTTTCACGCGTTTTCGTGGCAGTGTTTGTTTTTTTTGCCTTGTTTTCTGAAAGTAAGTGGGAAGAGGTTATCCCGTTTGTAAGTACTGTCCTGTTTTTTTGTGGAATAGCCCTTGTCGGTGTAGCTTCTTTGGGACGTCTTTGGTGTTCATTATATATAGCTGGGAAAAAGACCAAATTTCTCATTACAGAGGGGCCGTATTCGGTTTCACGCAATCCACTGTACTTTTTTAGCTTTTTAGGCGCTATAGGAGTTGGGCTTTCAAACGAGAGTTTTACATTTGCACTTCTCGCATTATTTGCGTTTCTACTGTATTATCCAATGGTAATGAGAGAGGAGTCCAATCGTTTAAAAGAAGTTCACGGTGCTGATTATAAAGAATATGCTGATTCAGTCCCTTATTTTTGGCCTAATTGGAGATTATTGAAAGAACCTGATTTTTACGAAGTAAACACAAAAGTCTTTCGCAAACATATATTTAGCGCACTCTGGTTTATATGGATTGTCGGTTTTCTGGAGTTAATAGAATCCTTTCATGAATTAGGTGTCCTGCCTATATGGTTTAAATTGTGGTGATTTGGCGCAAATACTTAAAAGGTTTGCTTTAGATTTAATAATCTGGTAAAATATCAAATTAAAGTTTTAAAGGAGGATTGAATATGAAATGGGTTAGGATATTGTTGTTTTTTGGTATCTTCTTGGTATTCAATAACTTTTTGCTTTGTTCTTTTGCCAAAGAAAAGGGATATGAGATTGTAAATCTCTCGAAAAATAATTCTGTTTTCGATTTTGAAGAGGTCCCTTATACATTGGGCCCGGGAGATGTGATAGATGTCTCTGTTCAGGGCCATCCTGAATTTAGCGGCGCCTTTACAGTAAGCCCGCAAGGTGTTATTCAATACCAATATCTTGGGGATATCAAGGTAAATGGATTGACTAAGGAAGCATTAGCAAAAGAGATTGCTGGCCTATTGGCTGAATATATTCATTCCCCTAATGTCGTTGTTAGGATTCAACAATTTAAGAGTAAGTTTATATACGTAATGGGTGAGGTAAATGCGCCCGGCAAGTATCCTATGCAAGGAGCTTCTGTGTCAGTCAGAGATGCCGTTATATCAGCAGGTTTGACAACGCCTAATGCTGGATTGCGTGGTGCCCGTTTAATAAGGCCGACCAAAGAGGGTAAGGTATATGTGAGAAAAGTGGATTTGTGTAAGATTATGTATGAAGGGATATTGGAAGAAAATTACAATCTTCGTCCCGGAGATATTATATATGTGCCAACGTTAACACTTACAAAAATCGGCCGTACTATCAGCTATATTGTGGACCCATTTTATAAAGCCGCTGTTGCTGTTGATATCGCCGATGGAAGTGATGATTAATCAATAGTAAAGGTAAAATTTATGGAAAATACACTGAATATATTTTTGTATTTTAATTTATTGATCAGACGTAAATGGCTTTTGATTGTGCCCGTGTTTATTTTGGCAATAGGGGCATTTATCGGGAGTGGATTTATTCCAAAGGAATATCAGGCATCAACGCTTATTTTGGTTGAAGAGCAGAAATTAATGAATCCTCTTATCAGTGGATTGGCTGTGTCAACAAGCGTGTATGCCAGGTTGCCTATAATAAAACAGCAGATCCTCTCTTGGGATAATATGGTGGATTTAGTAAATAATGTGGGATTAGGCAGAAATGTCAAAAGTGTTGAGGATTTGGAAGAGGTTGTAGCAAGGCTCAGGAGATCTATCATTGTTTCCATGCCGAAAAACACGAATATAGTTAGGATCTCTTATCAAGGCAAGGAACCTCAAATAACAAAACAGGTTGTTGAGTTTATTGCCAATAAGTTTATTCAGCAAAATCTGTTATCTCAGGGACAAGAGACAAAGACAGCGGTTGATTTCATTGAAAATCAAATAGCCTTGTATAAATATAAGATAAAACAGGACCAATTGAGGTTGTATAAAAATAGATTGGATGCATTGTTAGTGGATTCCACTGACAAACATCCTTTGGTTATAGACTTACGGAACAAAATTGCTCAGCTTGAACAGGAAATTTCTTCTGAGGAATCGAAATTTGAGAACCTGCCTCAGCCGACAAATCCGGAAGAAGAGAAGTTATATAACGACTTGCGCAGGGACTATGAACGCATTCGTCAGGAATCTGAAAGTTCTGGGGATGATATGACAGCTATTGAAAAGGATATGAAGGTAAATGAAGATATCTATGCGATGTTGAAAAAGAGATTGGAAACAGCAAGGATTACACAAAACTTAGAGGCGTCAAAAGAAGGCCTGAGATTTAAAATTTTGGATCCCGCAAGGCTGCCTAGAAAACCGATAAAACCCAATAGGTTAAAGTATACATTGTTTGGCGCGATTCTTGGATTTGCGCTGGGGTTGTTGTTGATCGTCCTTGCAGAGCTTTTGGATACCTCGTTTAAGGGTGTGCAAGAGGCAAAGGTGTTTTTGTCTTCTTATGGAAGCGTAATAGGAGAAGTGCCGGAATTTGATATAGAAAGGTTGAGTGAAGATGTACGAAGCATTTTACGGATTAAAGAGAAATCCATTTAAAATAGTCGTTGATAGTTCAATGTTTTTTCCCAGCAGCGCGCATGAAGAGGCCCTTAACATGTTTTTGTTGTGCGCTATGGAAAGAAAAGGGTTTGCTGTTTTAACAGGTGAGGTTGGAAGCGGGAAAACAATGATCGTAAAGCGTTTTTTAAAAGAGGGGCAGAATATAGAACCGTTGTTGATTTTTAACAGTATGATATCTCCTAAACAACTTCTGGAGAGTGTTTTGCTTGAACTGGGTATTAAGGTATCGCGGTCCGCCTCAAAGGTTTCTATGATACAGATGATTTATAACGCCTTGTTGGAAAAATATGAACAAAATCAAACTGTGGTTTTGATTATCGATGAAGCGCAGAATCTGCCTGTTGGTTCTATGGAAGAGTTGCGGATGTTGTCAAATCTGGAAACAGAGACCGATAAGTTAATTCAGATATTTTTGGTGGGGCAGCCTGAATTAAAAGAAAAACTTTCTATGCGCAATTTGCGGCAGTTAAACCAAAGGATTTATTTGCGTTTTCACCTGCCATCTTTGAGTAGGGAAGAAGCAATAAATTATATTGAACACCGGTTAAGGATGTGTGGTGTAAATCCAAGTGAGATTATGACCTATGAGGCAATGAAAATGGCTGCTATTGCAGGAAAGGGATTGCCAAGACTTATTAATGCTATATGTGATAATGCCTTAATAAATGGCATGGCAGGTGGCAATAAGCCTGTTTCTATTACGGAAGTGCAGGGAGCGGTACAGGCGCTCGGTTATAATATAAACATAACAGATGAGGTTTTATGGGACGCATAACAGATGCATTAAAAAGGGCAATGCTTTATAAAAATCAGGACTTGGCAAAGAGTATCGATGCAAATGCGCAGATTCTGTCAAATAAGTCTTTTGAAAAACGCGCAGATGAGGATTATAAGTCAGTTAATTTTGATAAAATGCGTGTAGATGCCTTTGCTTATTATGGTGTGGGAGGCGTGTTGTTGGATGAATTCCAACATATAAGAGCCGCTCTTATGAAAAAAAATTATAGCTCGGTTTTGATAACGAGCAGTCTTCCTGAAGATGGTAAGACAACGGTTGCCGTCAATATGGGTTTTGCCGTTGCAAAGGCCTTTTCCTCAGAAGGTAAAAGGGTTTTGTTGATAGATTCCGATTTTCACAAACGCCCGTTTTACGATATATTCGGTGTTGATATGTATTCTTATCCCGGGATGTTGGATGCAATCGGAAACAGAAGCGACATTAGAGACCTCATTGTTCGTGATAAAGAAACAGGGTTATTTGTTTTATTTGCAGGCACAAAAAATATGGATGCCATGAGTGTTGCCGGTATTAAAAATCTTTTGTCTGTGTTAAAGAGTGAATTTGATTTTGTTATCATGGATTCAATGCCTGTGTTGAATTTTGTTGAGCCAAGAGAACTTGCGCCTTTCTTTGATGCGGTGTTGTATGTCGTTAAGTTGTTAAAGACTCCAAGAGGCAGCATTAGCTATGGCGTGCAATGCCTAAGGGATATGGGGCAAAATAATATGTTGTTTGTCATAAATGGCGTAAAGGCCTTTTTGCCTACAAAAAAGACGAATTATTATAAGAAATAAACAGATACTTATAGGTGGCATCTTATATGGACCTTTATTTTATTGCCCAACAAAAGGGTTGGCCTGAAGAACTTTCTGTTTTGAAATATGAGCTTCTGCCATTTAATCCAAAAACATTTCAAGATATCACCGTGATATTGTTTGGTGCGATTGGAGATGGCGTGTGTTTATTATATGCGCTAAAGGCCTTTAAGGAGCAGTTTCCTGATGTAATTGTTAGGATAATCGTAGAGCATCCCCTTGATGAATTTATGCAGTGCAGTTTTATAGATGAGGTAATTGTTTTTGATGAGCCAGATTTTGCCCGAATAAAAGAATTGAAAAAAGAGACGGATATTGTTTTAAATTTGCATTCCACATATCGTTCTGCCTTATTGGCATATTTTTTGGCTGGCAAAAATGCCCTTGGGCTTTCAATCAATGGGAAGGAAGTCTTTTTGCGGGGGAATCTCTGGCAGTTATTCTTTCACAGGGTTTTTTATCCAAAATTCTTGCATAAGAGATTAGAAGAGGTGAATATATTGGGAAGGGTTCCTATGTTGAGCCTGTGTTTGGGCATTAAGCCGTATAAATTACAGGCCTTGCCGCGCATAAAATCGGATGATAGCAATTTTGAGATTCGCGGCGAATATATAGTAATTGTGCCTGATGCCAATGCCCCTTCTCGAATCTGGCCTTTGGATAAGTATATAGTTTTGGCAGAAAAGATTTTAGATAGGTTTGCGGATTTGTCCGTTGTTTTTATTGGAAAGGACGTGAAAGGCGGCATAAAAACAACCGAACGATTGTTTGACCTGCGCGGGAAGACGAGTCTGTCCAGCGCGATTGACATTATTTCGAACGCAAGATATTTACTATCCAATGACACGGGTATGATCCATATAGCAGGGGTATTTCAAATCCCCACGCTGATCGTATGCGGGCCCAATAATGTCGGCCCTGAAGCAAAGGGGCGGTATTTATCTGTAAGAAAGATTGTGGATTGTAGCCCGTGCAGGGAGGCCTTCTGCGAATCAATGAAGTGTATGAAGGAACTGTCGGTAGAAGATGTTTTTTCCTGTTTTCGAAAATTGGTAGAGTTTGTTGATGGTAAGGAGGATAACAGCAGTTTGCTTGACAGGAAAGATCTTTCAATAGGATATAGTTATGACGAGGAGGTTGATTTATTTTTTGACTATCATCCGTTCACTTTGCCATATGAGGGGAAAACAGTCTTGGGAGATGCCTTGTATAGATATTTGATAGTTTTTATTTATTTAAAGGAGTCCGGAATAGACATACCAATAATGGAGTTTAAAGATTATATAAAAAGGCATTTTGTTTTTTCTCAACAACAATTAAAAGAATTACAAGAACAGATTGGCGCTTTTTTCGACAGCGTGAAAAGACCTTTATTGCTTGTTGTTGAAAAGGTTGGTATACTAAAAAATAAAAATGTTTCTTCATTAAAGGTGTTAGATGCATTGAAAAAGGTGTGTTTACAAGTGCCTGAAGAGTTGATTTTCCCTCTGAGTGATGGCGGGCTTTCGGATATAGACGTATCTCTAGCAAGGGCAGTGGATAGATGTGTGTATGGGAAGGAATTATTGATAAAACTAATTGACGAGTTATTATGAGAGATATAATAAATACATTGGCTTTGTCTGTATTTTCTCCTCTTGCGGAGCCTGTTGTGGAAATGGCGGAGTTCATTTTAGAACGCTCTCCTAAATTAAAAGGCCACATAGGCATAGTATTGTTAACGGATTTGGGAGAGAAGGTTTGTTTCTTGCCTGTCTTAATGAGCCTAAAAAAACAGTGTCCAAAAGCAGTGATTCATCTGTTTGTTGACGAGCATGGTTTTGAGATATTTGCAAATAATCCGTATGTTGATTATTTGCACTTGGTGCCTGTGCAAAGATGGAGGAGGCTTTCCGCAGATTCCATACATAAAACTCTACAAAATTGGATTTATAAAAACAAAGAGCATCTAAGATACGTATTCAATTTTTCTCCTTCGATTTTTTCTGCAGGGTTGGCAACAGTTTTGGCCTCGTCGTTCAATCGAGCATTTGGTTTTATATTGGATGAAGATCAAACGCCTGTTTTCAAAGGCAATAAATGGATGCAGTTTTTCTATTATGTTGTGTATCCAACTTTGTGTTTCCATGAGGTATGTAATTTAAGTGCGCTTAGCAAAAAATCTATGTATGAACTCGCTCTTGGATTACCAATTGGCAAACACACAGATACGTCTTTTCCATTAAAAAGGCCGATTTTTACGGATACCTCTAATATAGCGGAAGATTTAGATAAAGATAGGTTGTATGTAGGCATTTGTCCGGGGGCTTATTTTGCGACAAGACAATGGCCTATTCCAAAATTTGAACAGCTTGTTAAAGGTATTCATGATGAGTTTGGTGTTGATATTCTCATAATTGATGAACAAAAAAGGGATTATTCTTCTTTATCAAGATATCCTTTTATAAAGGACGTATCAGGAAGGCCTTTGAAGGATTTAATGGCCTATTTATCTAATTGCCGAAGTGTAGTGTCAAATCATAATGCCCTTATACAGGTTACTGGGGCGTTATCCATTCCATCTTTGATTATATGTGGCGGTCATACCAAGGGGCCGGAATTCGATGGTGTTCACGTAGCTATTAGGCGCGTTGTGCCATGTTCTCCATGTTATGTGGCAAGTTGTCATCGAATGTATTGTATGGAAGAACTGAGTGCTCAGGATGTGATGGACATCTTCCGTTATCAATGGGATCTCATCAAGACAGGTCACAACCCACTTCCTTATGAGATACCCGCTGCTTTAACTAAAGGAGGGCAGATAGAGATTTTATGTAGGTGCCCACATCTTCCCGAAAGTGTATATAAATATGTTACTGCCGGGAAAGAGTTAAGTCTATGCGTTTCTCATAAGGTTATAGATATTTCTTACACCCTCTTATGGGATAGGGCAAATCAGATTTTATGTAATATGCCGCCATTGTTAGACAGAGAACAAATGCTCGATTGGATATATACTTTTGATATGGATTGGGATTTCTTCTCCTCTTTTCTTGCGAAGGAAATAGAATTTATAAGGGAATGGGAAGATAGGCTCTCCATTTTGTTGTTGAGGTTGAAGGAATTTTTCTCCAATAAATGGATGTTTTGGAGGCAGGAATTGGATATAGATATGGAAAATCTTTTAGATTCCTTGGCGTCATTTGATGCTACTTTTCCACAACTTTTCACGGTCATTGCAAAGGAGGAAGAAAATACCGAAAATGATACAGGAGAAAGCGTATTGGAACGAATTAGAGCTTGGATAGAGAAAAGAAAATTTTTATTGCAGCTTCTCGTGGAGTATCGTAGTATGTTAGAGGATTTTTTGTTCCATGGCAAAGAGATTGTCATGGCTTCTATATCCAAAAACGCAAGAGGAGAGAGTTGTGCCAGAGGAAAAACAAATGAACACTCATGAATTAAGGTCGTTATTTTTAGAATTTTTTCATCAAAAAGGACACAAAGTCGTTAAGTCCGATCTGATTGTTCCGACAGACGATCCAACGGTCTTATTTACGAGCGCTGGTATGAACCAGTTTAAACCGCAGTTTATGGGGCATATTACTGATTTTACAAGGGCTACCTCATGTCAGAAGTGCCTGAGGACCGATGACTTGCCGGAGGTCGGCAAAACGCCTTATCATCACACGTTTTTTGAGATGTTGGGAAACTTTTCGTTTGGCGATTATTTTAAGGAAGAGGCAATTACTTGGGCATGGGAATTCTTGACAGAGGTTCTAAAAATACCTGCGGAGCGTCTGTGGGTTTCAGTGCACAAGGATGATGAGGATGCATATAATATTTGGAGGGATAAGATAGGGGTTTCGCCGGATAAAATCGCGAGATTAGGAGACAAAACCAATTTTTGGCCGGCTAATGCGATAGAAGACGGCCCTAATGGGCCGTGTGGCCCTTGTTCAGAGATATTTTTTGACCAGGGAGAGGATTTTTCATCTATTGCGGGAAAACATAAATGCGGCCCGGATTGTGATTGCGGCAGGTTTGCTGAAATATGGAATCTGGTGTTCACACAGTTTGATAGGAGAGGCGAAGACAGGTTAGAACCCTTGCCGCAGAAAAATATAGATACAGGTATGGGGCTTGAGAGGCTTGCCGCTGTTTTGCAGGGTAAAAAGAGCAATTTTGAGATAGATATTTTTAAACCCATTATCGATGCTATCTGTTCGGGTATAGGTATTTCGGATAAGAACTTTGACAAGCAAAAGGTATATCCTATAGCGGACCATATTAGGGCGGTTGTTTTTGCCATAGGAGATGGGGTGCTTCCCTCAAATGAGGGCAGGGGATATGTGCTTAGAAAGTTGATTAGAAAGTCGGTGTGGCATGGAAAACAATTGAAATCCCATAGACTATTCTTGAAATCAGTGGCAATGGCCGTGATAAAGGAAATGTCAGGGCATTATCCTGAACTCTTGGAAAGAGAGGGAATCATATTAAACGTTATCGTCTCTGAAGAGGAGCGTTTTTTAAGGACATTGGATAGCGGATTGGAGTTGTTAGCAGGGTATCTAAAGGGTATGAAGAGCGGGGGTAAGTTGGATGGAAAGATATGTTTTTCACTATACGATACATATGGATTTCCCTTTGAAATGACCAAAGAGATTGCGAGTGAAAAGAATGTCGTAGTTGATGAAAAAGAATTTAATACACTTATGGAAGAACAGAGAAAGCGTTCTCAAGCGGCGTTAAAGTGCGCTGATGATATATTTGCGCATAGGAATTTACGAGAAGCTGCGGCCGGCATGAAGTTTGTAGGATATGATGAGCTTTCCCTTACAACAAAGGTAAAGGCTATATTAAAAGACGATAATCCTGTTGAACTGCTTAAAGAAGGTGATGAAGCCGATATTGTTTTATTAGAATGCCCGTTTTATGGTGAATCTGGCGGACAGGTTGGAGATACAGGTATATTGAAAAATGACGTTTTTGAGGCGCACCTCAAGGATTGTTTAAAGGTAGATGACGTGATTTTTTGCAAAGCTACAGCAAAAAAGGGTGTGTTAAAACCCGGAGACGATGTGCATGCTATTGTTGATAGAGAAAAGAGGATGGAGACGGCAAGGCACCACAGCGCAACCCATTTGTTGCAGGCCGCATTGCGCAGGGTCCTTGGCGAACACGTCCAGCAGGCAGGGTCTATGGTTTCTTGGGAAAGGCTTAGGTTTGACTTTACGCATTTTGATGCGATTACA
>Ga0256914_1002061_pt1 | contig 17120 bp, 18 predicted proteins | sample HulkmetaG_FD_191571 | JGI IMG/M metagenome (GOLD analysis project Ga0256914, IMG submission 191571) | Hydrothermal chimney microbial communities from Main Endeavour vent field at the Juan de Fuca Ridge, Pacific Ocean - Hulk | ecosystem: Environmental > Aquatic > Marine > Hydrothermal vents ... | reverse complement strand
ACCAGGGTCACCGAGATGCCCAGGCCGCCGCGCATCCGGCCGAAGAGCGCCGCCATGGTGTCGAGCAGCTCCTCGGCCACCTTCGAGCGCTCCAGCATCACCCCCATGAAGACGAAGAGGGGCACGGCGATGAGGGTCTCGTTGGTCATGATGCCGTAGAGGCGGTTGGGCAGCGCCTCGAGGAAGGCGTCGTCGAAGACCTCGAACCATTCGCCGACGAAGGCGAAGAGCAGGGAAACGCCGCCCAGGGTGAAGGCCACCGGGTAGCCCAGCATCAGCACCAGCGCCACCACGGCGAAGAGGATCAGCGACAGGTACTCAACCATCTTCCCCGCCCCGCAGCACCAGCAGGCTCTTGAGGAACAGCGCCAGCCCCTGCAGCAGCAGGGTGGCGGGCAGCACCAGGATCAGCGTCTTGAGCAGGAAGACGCCGGGCAGGCCGCCCGCCTCGCGCGAGCCCTCCAGCACCTTCCAGGACTCCGCCACGTAGTCCCAGCTCACCGTGAAGACGAAGATGGCCAGGGGAAAGAGAAGGAACAGGGTACCGAGCAGGTTGACCCACGCCCTGCCGCGCATGCCGAAGCGCTGGTAGAAGATATCCACCCGCACGTGGCCGCCGTGCTTCAGGGTGTAGGCGGCGCCCAGCATGAAGACCGTGGCGTGGAGGTAGGTGACCGACTCCTGCATGGCGATCCAACCGGTGTCGAAGAGATAGCGCAGCAGTACCACGACGAAGGTGATGACCACCATCAGCAGGGTGGCCCAGGCCACCACGCGACCCAGGTACTCCGCCGTCACCTCCAGCCAGCGAATGATCCCTTCCATTGCCCCCGGCTCACCAGCGGAACAGGATCCACTGGGGCACCACGACCTGTCCCGGGTCGTCCCCCCTCACCTCGTCGAACTGGCCGTCGCCGTCGAGGTCCATCAAATAGTAGGGAGGGCCCTTGCGCGGCTGGATCTTGACCATGTAGAGCCGGCCGTTGATGCGGTACTCGTGGATGGTCTTGCCCTCCTCCTCTCGGATGGTCACCTCGGGCTCCAGCTCCTGGCCGCTCTCGTCCACCGGCACTGCCGGAGGGGGTGGTTCTTCTTCCGCCGCGGCGGGAAACGAAAGGGCGGCGAGCAGGCACGCGGCGGCACAAAGGTCTCTCTTCATGGTCGGGGTCCCTGGAACACGAAAACGGTTCATTATAGCTCGAGCAGGATCTCCTGCTCCTCGGGCGAGGGCTGGAAACCGCGGCCGCCGTAGTGGGCGAAGATGGCCTTGACGATCTCCTCCGGCTCGTCGCACAGGTGCATCAGGTCCAGGTCCTCCCGGCCGATGGTGCCCGCCTCCACCAGGGTCTCCCGGAACCAGTCCAGCATCCCCTGCCAGAACCTCTTCTCCACCAGGATGATGGGAATCCTGCGTCCCTTGCCGGTCTGCACCAGGGTGAGACACTCGGCCAGCTCGTCGAGGGTGCCGAAGCCGCCGGGCAGCACCACGTAGGCCGAGGCGTACTTGATGAACATCACCTTGCGCGCGAAGAAGTGGCGGTAGGTGATGGAGAGGTCCTGGTAGGGGTTGGGCTCCTGCTCGTGGGGCAGCACGATGTTGAGTCCCACGCTGGGCGAGGGCCCCTGGAAGGCGCCCTTGTTGGCCGCCTCCATGATGCCCGGCCCGCCGCCACTGATGACGGTGAAGCCCGCCTCGGAGAGCAGCCGCGCCACCTCCTCCGCCTTCTGGTACCAGGGGTGATCGGGCGGCGTGCGCGCCGACCCGAAGATGCTCACCGCCGGGCGGATGCGGCTGAGCTGTTCGAATCCCTCCACGAACTCCGACATGATGCGGAAGATGCGCCAGGACTCCCGGTTCAGCTCCGCCTCGGATTCGGGCGTGCGGGGGCGGATGGTGGAAAAATCGCTCATGCCTTTCCCTCTGTTGCGCTAGAATCTGCGGCCCCTCCGGGCCGGCTCGAGCCTGCGAGAGGCCCTGCCGGGAGGTCTCCGGCGGGACGTCCGAGGCCAGGGATGGCCGAGGTCGAGCGCACATGGACGTGCTTGTAGCAGTCCCGCCGGAGACCTCCCGGCAGGGCCATACCTCGGCTTCCGAAAGCTGCGTCACTATAGGCCATGCACGACCTCAATCCAAGACAGCGCGAAGCGGTGACCTGGCTCGACGGCCCCCTGCTGGTGCTGGCCGGCGCCGGCTCGGGCAAGACCCGCGTCATCACCCGCAAGATCGCCTGGCTGGTGAAGGAGGCCGGCATGGCGCCGCGCCACATCACCGCTGTCACCTTCACCAACAAGGCGGCGCGGGAGATGAAGGCGCGGGTGGGCGAGCTTCTCGGCGGCCGCGAGAGCCGCGGCCTCACCGTCTCCACCTTCCACACCCTAGGGCTCAACATCCTGCGGCGCGAGCACGAGGCCGCCGGGCTGCGCTCCGGCTTCACCATCTTCGACAGCCTCGACAGCGAACACCTCATCAAGGAGCTGCTGGTGGAGGAGGCGCCCGACAAGGAGGCCGTGCGCCGCGCCCTGTGGCGCATCTCCCACTGGAAGAACGACGGGCTCACTTCCGAGCAGGCCCTGCAGCAGGCGGCCGACGAGATGGAGCTGCGCCACGCCCGCCTCTACGATGCCTACCAGCGGGCCCTGGCCGCCTACAACGCCGTGGACTTCGACGATCTCATCCGCCTGCCGGTGGAGCTGTTGCGCGACGACCCCGACATCCGCGAGCGCTGGCAGAACCGCATCCACTACCTGCTGGTGGACGAGTACCAGGACACCAACGGCGCCCAGTACGAGCTGGTGAAGCTCATCGCCGGCGTGCGCCAGGCCCTCACCGTGGTGGGCGACGACGACCAGTCCATCTACGCCTGGCGCGGCGCCCAGCCCGAGAACCTGGCCCGCCTCAGGGAGGACTTTCCCCGCCTGAAGGTGGTGAAGCTGGAGCAGAACTACCGCTCCACCGGCCGCATCCTGCGTGCCGCCAACGCCCTCATCGGCCACAACCCCCACGTCTTCGAGAAGCGGCTGTGGAGCGAGCTGGGCCCCGGCGACCCCATCCGCGTGCTGGTCTGCAGGGACGACGAGCACGAGGCCGAGCGAGTGGTGTCGGAGATCCTGCACCAGAAGGTCATGCACGGGCGCGGCTGGGGTGACTTTGCCATCCTCTACCGCGGCAACCACCAGGCCCGCGCCTTCGAGAAGCAGCTGCGGCTGCACAACGTGCCCTACTTCCTCAGCGGCGGCACCTCCTTCTTCTCGCGCACCGAGATCAAGGACCTCATGGCCTACCTGCGCCTGCTGGCCAACCCCCACGACGACACCGCCTTCCTGCGGGTGGTGAACACACCGCGCCGCGGCATCGGCCCCGGCACCCTGGAGAAGCTCGGCGCCTGGGCCGCGGAGCGCCAGGCCCCCCTGCTGGAGGCGGTAGAGGAGCTGGGACTGGAACAGCGCCTCTCCGGCCGGGCATTGAAAAACCTGCGCGAGTTCGCCGCCTGGGTGTGGCAGCTCTCGCGCCTGGCCCACGAGGAGAAGCCGGCCGACGCCCTGCGCCAGCTCATCCGCGACATCGACTACGAGGAGTGGCTGCTGCAGACCTCCACCAGCGACAAGGCCGCCGAGCGCCGCATGGAGAACGTGCAGGACCTGGTCGCCTGGATCGAACGGTTGCAGGAGGACGAGCTCAAGGGCGACGACCTGGCGGAGCTGGTGAACCACCTGTCACTGATGGACATCCTCGAGCGCCAGGACGAGGAGAGCGCCGACGACCGGGTGAGCCTGATGACCCTGCACGCCGCCAAGGGGCTGGAGTTTCCCGTGGTCTTCCTGGTGGGCGTGGAGGAGGAGCTGCTGCCCCACCGCACCAGCATCGAGGAGGAGAACATCGAGGAGGAGCGGCGCCTGGCCTACGTGGGCATCACCCGCGCCCGCCGCCTGCTCCATCTCACCTGCGCCCGCAAGCGCCGCAAGGGCGGCGAGCTGGTGGAGTGCGAGCCCAGCCGCTTCCTGGAGGAGCTGCCGGCCGACGATCTGGAGTGGGAGGGCCGCCAGGTGGAGGAGGATCCCGAAAAGAGAAAGGCCAGGGGGCGCGCCCACCTGGCCGGTCTCAAGGCGATGCTGGAATGATCGCCGCGGGGGGATCACGCGGGTTTTGATCCCTTCACCACAGAGGCACGGAGGACACGGAGATCAACAAAATCATCTCCTCTGTGCCTCTGTGGTTCAACCAACCCCTCCTGCCAGCGTCACTCGTAGGCCGGACGAGGCCGTGCAACGGCCGACTCCGGCAAGACCCCGACCGACACCGCCCGCGTCGGCCTTCGGCCTCGGCGGGCCTACGGAGCTGCTATTGCCATGGGATGGAGGGAGCCTTGGCGGGTCTCAACCAACCTCCCTGTCTATCGGCATCAGGGCTCGAGGGTGGCCAGCCATTCCGCCATGGCCTTCATCTCGTCGTCGGAGACACCGGCGATGATGCCTTTCATGACGGCAGTCTGGCCATTGGCCCGGGTGCCGCTCTTGATGTCCTTCATCTGGTTGAGCAGGTAGGTGGCACTCTGACCCGCCAGCTTGGGATAAACCGGCATGATGGTGGTCTTGCCGTCGGCACCATGGCAACCCGCGCAACCCTTGGCCTGGTAGATGCCGGCACCCGGGTGGGAATCCCCCCCCTGTGCTGCGGCGGGCGCCGGTGCAGCCGCCGGCGCGGCAGCCTGGGCCGGGGCCTCCTTGGCTTCGGCGGGTGCCGCGGGCGCGGACGCCTTGGCCTGGCCCGCCACGTTCACCTGGCCGATGGGCTTGATCCTGGAGAGCACGTCGTCTTCTGCGTGGGCGGCACTGCCGAAGGCGGCCGCCAGGGTCAGGGATGCGAACAGGATGCTGGTTTTCTTAGCCACTTTTGAGTCCTCGAAATTTGGTCCGGGCCGGACGGCCTTACAGCAATTCACAGTTTTCTAATCATAGCATTCCCGTGCACCGCGCTCAAAGCACGTGGAAAGCAGCGCGCGCATGTTGCTATAGTCTGGAATTCGGCACTCCAACCGGCTTACCGATGGCGGAAGAACGACAGAAGACGCTCCCCCGGGTCGACCCCAAGCTGCTGCGGGCCGCCCGTTCCTTCGAGGCCATCCTCTTCAGCCAGATCGAGATCCAGGAGAAGTTGGGCAACGACCTGAAGAACGCCATCCGCTTCGGCATGGTGATCCTGGGCATCATCGCCGTCTCCATCCTCGTGCTGCTGCTCACCCTCTCCTCCCAGATCAACCGCATCTCGGCAGTGGTGGCAGACATGAATCACAATGTGGAGACGGTCACCAGCCAGATGGACCGTGTCAGCAGCGCCATGGACTCCATGGTCAGGCGGGTGGCGCTGCTGGAGGCCATGGACACCCAGACCGCCTCCATGAAGCGGGAGATGACGCGCATCGACGAGGACATTGCCGCCATGCGGGGCACCATCGGCACCATGGGGATCCATGTCACCGAGGTACGGCAGTCGGTGGAGAACATGGCCACCACCATCAGCCGCATGGACGACGAGGTGCAGATGATGGCCGCCGACATGCAGCACATGGCCAAACCGGCCAGGACCATCAAAAAGATATTTCCGGTTCCTTGAGAGGGAGAGAGATGGCCGACGACGAACGACAGCTCTTCATCGACATGGTGGGCCGTCTCAGCTGGGAGACCCAGCTGCACCTGGACGAGCGCCACCACCACTTCTACGTGAACAAGGTGATCATCGTCCTCATCTCCATATTCCTGGTGGTGCTGGCGGTGATCAACGTCTACTACGTGGCCATCCTCTACCGGAACCTCAACGGCATCGTGGACAACATGGATTCCATGCACACCCACATGCAGAAGGTCTCGGTGCGCATGGCCCACGTCACCGACACGGTGGAAAGATTCGAACACCACATGCAGCACATGGACGACATCGAGGCCAACACCCGCGCCATGGCGGAGATGATGCCCCGTATCAGCGCCAGCATGCACGAGATCCGCGCGGACATCGCCCTCATGGACGAGGAGATGGGACACATGAGCGGGGGCATGGCGCACATCGACCAGCGCTTCCGCCACATGACGGACGGCGTGGGCATCATGCGTTTCCACGTCTGGAACATCTCCCGGCCCATGGGCGCCATGAACCCGATCCTGCCCTGATCCCCGGATGCTCCGTTTCATCGATCTCACGCTGCGGCGCGGGCCGCGGCTCCTGTTCCGCGACGCCGGCTTCCAGCTCCACGCCGGGCAGAAGGTGGGCATCACCGGGGCCAACGGCTGCGGCAAGTCCAGCCTCTTCTCCCTGATCCTGGGCGAGCTGCAACCCGACCAGGGCGACCTGGAGCTGCCCCGGGAGTGGGTCGTCGCCCACGTGGCGCAGGAGACTCCCGCCGATCCCCGCCCAGCGCTGGAATACGTGCTCGACGGAGACGCAGAGCTCCGCGCGGTCGAGACCGCGCTCGCGGAAGCGGAGCAGGAGAACGACGGCCCACGCCTGGCCGAGCTGCACGCCCGTTTCGAGGCCATCGGCGGCTATCGGGTGCGCAGCCGCGCCGCGGAGCTGCTGCACGGGCTGGGCTTTCGCGCCGGCGAGGAGCAGCGGCCCGTGGAGCGCTTCTCCGGCGGCTGGCGCATGCGGCTCAACCTGGCCCGTGCCCTGCTCTGCCGTTCCGACCTGCTGCTGCTCGACGAGCCCACCAACCACCTGGACCTCGACACCGTGATCTGGCTGGAGGGCTGGCTGAGACGCTACCCCGGCACCCTGCTGCTCATCTCCCACGACCGGGAGTTCCTCGACGCCGTGTGCGACCACGTCATCCACATCGAGGAAGAGCGGTTGGCCCTCTACCGCGGCAACTACAGCGCCTTCGAACGGGTGCGTGCCGAACACCTGGCCCGCCGGCAGGCCGAGTACGAGAAGCAGCAGCGGGAGATCGCCCACATCCGCGGCTACATCGACCGCTTCCGCGCCAAGGCGACCAAGGCGCGCCAGGCGCAGAGCCGACTCAAGGCCCTGGAGCGCATGGAGCGGATCGCACCGGCCCACGTGGACTCGCCCTTCCGCTTCACTTTCCGCCAGCCGGAGAAGCTGCCCCGCCCGCTGCTGGGACTGGAAGGGGTTTCCTGCGGCTACGACGGCAACCCGGTGCTCTCCGGCGTGAACCTCGTCCTCTCGCCCGGCGACCGCATCGGCCTGCTGGGCCCCAACGGTGCCGGCAAGTCCACCCTGGTCAAGCTGCTGGCACAGCGGCTGGAACCCCTGTCGGGCAGGGTGGAGGCGGCCCGCGACCTGCACATCGGCTATTTCGCCCAGCACCAGCTGGAGCAGCTCCACCCCGACCACTCACCCCTGGAGCACCTGCTGCAGATCGAGCCCGCTCTGCGGGAACAGGAGGCGCGCGACTACCTGGGCGGGTTCGGTTTCGGCGGCGACCGGGCACTGGCGAAGGTGGCCCCCTTCTCCGGCGGCGAGAAAGCGCGCCTCGCCCTGGCTCTCCTGGTGTGGCGACGGCCCAACCTGCTGCTGCTCGACGAGCCCACCAACCACCTGGACCTGGAGATGCGCCAGGCGCTGGCGCTGGCACTGCAGGAGTTCGACGGGGCCCTGGTGGTCATTTCCCATGACCGTCACCTGCTGCGCACTACCACCGACGAGCTGCTGCTGGTGCACGACGGCGGCGTACAGCCCTTCGGCGGCTCCCTGGACGACTACCCGGCCTGGCTGGCGCAACGGAGAAGCGACCGGACGGAGGCCGACGCCGGGCCTTCCCGCCGGGAGGACCGCAAGGCGGAGCGGCGCGCCGCCGCAGCCAGGCGCCAGGCGCTGCAGCCGCTGAAGAGACGGCTGCAGGAAGCGGAGCACAGGCTCGAAGCGCTGCACCGGCGCCAGGCCGAGCTGGAACTGGCACTGGCGGACAACGACCTCTACCTGCCGGAGAACCGCGAGAGGCTGAAGGCACTGACGCGGGAGAAGCACGAGGTGGACCGTGCCTGCGAGGAGCAGGAGCTTGCCTGGATGGAGGCGGCGGAGGCGCTGGAAGCGGCGGGAGGCTGATTGCGGGGAGGAGTCTACGACTCCGTAGGCCCGCCGAGGCCGAAGGGGACAATTCATTGATCTCCATGTCCTCTGTGTCTCTGTGGTGAAACCACCATGGACCCCGTCACCCCCGAGGGCAATCGCAGGATCAACGCGGCCTGATCTCCCGTTCCACCAGATCGGGGAGAAAGAGCTCGTTCACCAGGATCGGCTTGCCGGCGTACCGGAACAGGGTGCGCCGTCCCCACACCGACTCCGGCCGCACCTCGAGGTGGCCGGTGGCCACATCGAAGAGCCTGTGCCTGGGCTGGAAGCGGGCGATCTGCACCCGCTCGCGCCTGGTGTGGGGATCGGCGAAGAGCACTGCGCCCAGCGGCTTGTCCCGCAGCAACGCCAGGCGGCGCGCGGCGCCTCTTAGGCTGGCCGCCGGCATCAGGGTGCGGGCGAAGACCTGGGGACGACCGTCGCACAGCAGCTCCACCTCGCGCACCAGGCAGGCGGCCCGCGGCCCCAGCCCCAGCAGCTGGCGCTCGCTGTTGAACACCCGGCCCCAGCACTGGGAGATCACCCGCACGCGAAAGCGCCCCGGGCAGGCCGCGGTGACCCGCCGTGTGAGCGAAGCCTCGTCCTGCAGCCAATGGTGGACGCGCTCGGACAGGCCGGGCGGCCGGCCTCCTTCCAGCTCGAACCAGTGGGGCTCACCAAGAGAGCGGTTCTGGCGATAGGACATGGAAACGGGGGATCAGCGGCCGAGATCCCGCACGATGCGGATCACTTCGGGAATGGCCCGCAGCCGGCGCATGATGGCCGCCAGGTGCTTGCGGTCACGCACCGTGATCACCAGGTGGAGGGTGGAGGTGGAACCGTCCCGCTCCTCGCTGCGGATGTCGTCGATGTTGGAACCCATGGAGGCGATGGCCGAGGCGATGGTGGCCAGCATGCCCCGCTTGTTGGTCACCGTGATGTCGAGGGCGGTGGCGAACTCTCCCTCGATCTCCTTCTCCCACTGCACGTCCAGCCAGTCGGCCTCGGCGCGGCGCTCGTCCAGCACGTTGGGGCAGTTCTGGTGGTGCACCACCAGCCCCCTGCCGGGGTGGAAGATGGCGATCACGGGGTCGCCGGGAATGGGACGGCAGCACTTTCCGAACTTCACCACCATCCCCTCGGTGCCGCGGATGGTGATCTGTTCTGTCGACTCGCCCTCTTCCCTGGAGGGCACGCGCGCCAGCAGGGCGCCCGCCACCAGCTTGGCCATGCGGTTGCCCAGGCCGATGTCCACCAGCAGGTTCCACAGGCTCTCCACCTTGAGCTGTTCCAGCACCTGGTCCATGCGGTCGATGTCGATGTAGTGGAGACTGGTGCCGTACTTCTCCAGCTCGCGTTCCAGCAGGCGGCTGCCCAGCTCCGCCGCCTCGTCCTCCTCCAGCCGCTTGAGGTAGCTGCGAATGGAGGCGCGCGCCTTGCCGGTGACCACGAAGTCGAGCCAAGCGGGATTGGGCCGGGCCTCCTCGCTGGTGAGGATCTCCACCGTCTGGCCGTTGCGCAGGCGGGTGCGCAGGGGCACCAGCCGCTTGTCCACCCGCGCCGCCACGCACTGGTCGCCCACGTCGGAGTGGATGGCGTAGGCGAAGTCCACCACGGTGGCACCCTTGGGCAGCACCTTGATCTGCCCCTGGGGCGTGAAGACGTAGACCTCGTCGGGGAAGAGGTCCACCTTCACGTGCTCGAGGAACTCCACCGAGGTGCCCGAATCCTTCTGCACCTCCAGCAGGCTGCGCACCCACTCCATGGCGGCGCTGGGGGGGAACTTCTCCTCGCCCGTCTTGTAGTGCCAGTGGGCGGCGATGCCCTCCTCCGCCACCTGGTGCATCTCCCGGGTGCGGATCTGCACCTCGATCTGCTGGCCGTGGGGCCCCACCAGCACCGTGTGCAGCGACTGGTAGCCGTTGGCCTTGGGAATGGCGATGTAGTCCTTGAAGCGGCCGGGCACCGGCTTGTAGAGGCCGTGCATGGCGCCCAGCACCCGGTAGCAGGTGTCCACGTCCTCCACCAGGATGCGGAAGGCGAAGACATCTGCCACCTCGTTGAGGGAGAGGTGCTTCTCCTTCATCTTGCGATAGATGCTGCAGATGTGCTTCTCGCGCCCGCTCACCTCGCACTCGAAGGACTCCTGCGCCAGGCGGTTGCGGATGCTCTCCTCGATGCCGTTGACCAGCTCCTTGCGGTGGCCGCGCAGCTTCTGCAGGCATTCGCTCAGCACCCGGTAGCGCCAGGGGTAGTAGGCCTGCATGCCCAGATCCTCCAGCTCCAGGCGGATGCTGTTGATGCCCAGCCTCAGGGCGATGGGGGCGTAGATCTCGATGGTCTCGCGGGCGATGCGGCGCGCCTTGTCGGGGCGCATCACTCCCAGGGTGCGCATGTTGTGCAGGCGGTCGGCCAGCTTGATGAGGATGACCCGGATGTCGCGGGTCATGGCCAGCATCATCTTGCGGAAGTTTTCCGCCTGGGCTTCGGTGTGGGTCTGGGTGTCGAGCTTGGCCAACTTGCTCACGCCATCCACCATCTCCGCCACCTCCTCGCCGAACTCCTCGGCCAGCTTCTCCTTGGCGGTGGAGGTGTCCTCGATGACGTCGTGGAGGATGGCCGCCATCAGGCAGCGGTAGTCGAGCCGCATCTCGGCCAGGATGCGCGCCACCGCCACCGGGTGGCAGATATAGGGCTCGCCGGAGAGGCGCTTCTGCCCCTGGTGGGCCTCGGCGCCGAAGAGGTAGGCACGATAGACCTCGCGCACCTGTTCGGGCGGCAGGTAGCTCTCGAGGTAGGTGCAGAGATCGCTGATGAGATAGCGGGGGCGGGGCGCCCGCTGGCGGTGCTCGGGCACGGCCGGTGGCCAGCGGTTCCCGGTCTCGCGGGGAAGGGCCGTGGCCACCGCGCGCCTCCAGTCAGAGACCGTTCACGGCCGCCTGTACCTCCTGCGCCAGCGCCGCGGCCAGTTCGTCGTCGATGGAGTCGCTCTTCTGCTCCTGCTCCTCCACCGTCTCGGGGGTGATGAGGCCCGCCGCGATCTCACGCAGGGCCACCACCGTGGGCTTATCGTTGTCCCAGGGCACCAGGGGCTCCACGCCGTGCTCCAGCTGGCGGGCCCGCTTGGAGGCCAGCAGGACCAGGTTGAAACGGTTGTCCACGTGTTCCAGGCAGTCTTCTACGGTAATGCGTGCCATAGCTTTTCGGGTTCCATGAATCTCTGTGTAGTTGAATACATATTGTAGCGGCAAAAGTGCGTTTCAATGAAGATTTTGCACCTTCTCCACCCGCGCCGAGCCGCCGCCCCGGGGATCGCTGGCGGCCGTCACCTCGCCCGCGACACGGTCCCACAGCACCACCTGCAGGTTTCCCCAGGGGCGTTGCAGCTCCTTCAGACGGTGCCCGCGCGCCTCGAGGGCGGCATGGGTCCCCCCGTCCAGGGCGCCGGGCTCGAGCTGCACCTCGTCCGGCAGGTACTGGTGGTGGATGCGGGGACGGCTCACCCACGCCTCCACCGGCCTGCCCTCCACCGCTTCCAGCACCGCCAGCAGCACCATGGTGATGATGCGCGACCCACCCGGCGTGCCGAGGATGGCCACCCGTTCGCCCGACTCCACGAAGGTGGGCGTCATGCTCGAGAGCATCCGTTTTCCCGGCGCGATGGCGTTGGCCTCGCCCCCCACCAGACCGTAGACGTTGGGCACGCCGGGGCGGGCGGAGAAGTCGTCCATCTCGTCGTTGAGCAGCACCCCGGTGCCCTCGGCCACGAAGCCGGAGCCGAAGGGGTAATTGACACTCAGGGTGGCAGCCACCCGGTTGCCCTCGGCGTCGAGGATGGAGAAGTGGGTGGTGTCCCTCCCTTCCGGGACCGGCTCGTGCAGCGCCTCGCTGGGCGTGGCCCGGTCCGTGTCGATGCCGGCCACCCAAGCCCGCGCATGTTCCGGCGACAGCAGCCTCGCCAGGGGCATCTCCACCTGGTCGGGGTCGCCCAGGTAGCGGGCACGGTCGAGGTAGGCGCGGCGCATCACTTCCACCAGCAGGTGGATGCGCTCCACGCCCTGCCGTTTCGACCACTCCAACGCCGAGAGCATGTTGAGCATCTCCACCAGCAACACCCCGCCCGAGGAGGGCGGCGCCGCCGAGACGATGCGGTGGCCCCGGTAGCGGCCCACCACGGGCTCGCGCTCCACCACGCGGTAGTCGCGCAGGTCCTCCTCCGTCCAGATACCGCCGCGGGCGCGCACCGCCCGCACCAGCCGGCGGGCCACTTCACCGGCGTAGAAACCGTCGTGACCCTGCTCCGCCAGCCGCTCCAGGGTACGGGCCAGCTCGGGCTGGCGGACGAGGTACCCCTCGGGCGGCACTTCGCCCTCCTTCAAGAAAGTCGCCGCGCTAGCGGGATAGCGGCGCAGCACCTCCAGCCGCCAGCGGGCCATGCGGCGGTAGTGTTCGTCCACGCGGAACCCCTTCCGCGCCAGTCGGATGGCCGGCGCCAGGCTGCGCGCCAGGGGCAGGCGGCCGTAGTGGCGGGCGATGTGCACCAGGGCAGCCGGCTCGCCGGGAATGCCGGCTGCCAGGGGGCCGTCGATGGAAAGCTTCGGGATCACCTCACCCTTCTCGTCGAGGTAGAGATCGCGCCGGGCGGCCAGGGGTGCCCGCTCGCGGCCGTCGATCATCACCTGTCGGCCGTCGGTGGCGACATGGAGCAGCCAGAAGCCGCCACCACCCAGCCCCGAGCTGTAGGGCTCCACCACCGCCAGGGCGGCGCTCACGGCCACGGCGGCGTCGAAGGCGTTGCCGCCGGCACGCAGGACCTCCAGCCCCGCCTCGGTGGCGGCGGGATGGGCACTGGCCACCGCCACTGCGGGCGGCCGCTGCGCCCAAGCGACGGAAAACAGCAGCCAGAAAAGAAGAAAGCTCCACGAGGGAGCTTTCCAACGCCAGGTCTTGCTGGCGGACATCACCCCTTTTCGGCCGTGATCCGCTCGTACTTGGCCATCAGTTCTTCCCGGGTCTCCTCGTGATCGGGGTCGACGATGATGCAATCCACGGGGCAGACCTCCACGCACTGGGGTTCGTCGTAGTGGCCCACACACTCGGTGCAGAGGTCGGGATCGATCTCGTAGATTTCCTCACCCATATAGATGGCGCCGTTGGGGCACTCGGGTTCACATACATCGCAGTTGATGCATTCGTCGGTAATCTTCATCGCCATGGGTCGGTACTCCACATAAACTCATTGAAATCTTTCCGCCAATGCCTGCTGCACCGCGGGATGGACGAATTCTGCCACATCTCCTCCCAGTCGTGCTATTTCCCGCACCAGGGATGAGGATATAAAGGCGTACTGCTCGGCCGGCGTGAGGAACAGCGTCTCGATCTCGGGCGCGAGGCGCCGGTTCATGCTGGCCAGCTGGAACTCGTACTCGAAGTCGGAGACGGCCCGCAGGCCGCGGATCACCACCTGCGCACCGCGGGCGCGGCAGAACTCCACCAGCAATCCGTCGAAGGCGGTGACCTCGACGTTGGGGAACTCCGCCAGCACCTCCCGCGCCAGCTCCACCCGCTGCCGGATGTCGCAGAAGGGTTTCTTGGCGGTGTCCTGCGCCACCGCCACGATGACCTGCTCGAAAAGCCGGGAGGCGCGCGCCACCAGGTCGGCGTGGCCGTTGGTGATGGGATCGAATGTACCCGGGTAGACCGCGGTGATCATTGATAATCATCAGGTTGCAGCGAATGGGCCATGGTAACACGGCGCACCAGCCGGCAGGCGGCCTGGCCCGCGCGGGCCTCGCGGTGGACCTTCCATCCCGACGGCAGCTCGAACCAGGGGCGGTGGCTCTCCTGCTCCAGGTAGATCCAGGCCTCCTCCGCCAGCCAGCGGTTCCGCTCCAGCCGGGCGCACAGGTCAGGCAGCACCTCCAGGGCGTAGGGCGGGTCGAGAAAGACCAGATCGTAAGGCCGCTCGGGCGCCCTGCACACCAGCTTCAGGGCATCGGCCCGCTGCACCGCGGCCCGGCCCTCGACGCCCAGCAGGCGCAGGTTCTCCTTCAGCTGGCGCGCCACGGCGGGCGCCGCCTCCACGAAACGGACGAACCCCGTCCCCCGCGAGAGGGCCTCGAAGCCCAGCGCACCGCTGCCGGCGAAGAGGTCGAGGCAGCGCTTTCCTCCAATCTCCGTCTGCAGCCAGTTGAAGAGGGTCTCGCGCAGGCGGTCGGCGGTGGGACGCAAGCCGGCGGCCGAAGGAAAGCGCAGCCGCCGCCCCCGGAAACGGCCGCCGATGATGCGAATGCTGTTGCCGCGCGCCATGGGAAAAGTTGATAGAGTATGCCGCCAGCCCGTGTGGCTCACGATTCTTCCAGAACCCCTCCCGCCTGTCCAAGGGAGGCCAACCTCAGGACCACCGAAAGACGATGTTTGGTTTCGGCAGGAAAAAGAAGGAAACCGTCGACGAAAGCCGGGAGCGGCCCGGGCTCCTCGGCCGTCTCAAGCAGGGGCTCGCCCGTACCCGGGCCAGCTTCACCGACGGCCTCGCCAGCCTGGTGCTGGGCCGCAGGCAGATCGACGACGAACTGCTGGAGGAGCTGGAGACCCTGCTGCTCACCGCCGACGTGGGCGTGGAGGCCACCCGGCGCATCATCGACGCTCTCACCGAGCGGGTGAAGCGGAAGGACCTCAAAGACCCCCAGGCCCTCACCAAGGCGCTCGAGGCGCAGCTGGTGGAGATTCTGGAACAGGCGGAGAGGCCGGTGAAACAGCCCGCCCCCGGCAAGCCCCAGGTGATCCTCATGGTGGGCGTCAACGGCGCCGGCAAGACCACCACCATCGGCAAGCTGGCCAAGCAGCTGCAGCAGGAGGGGCAGAGCGTGATGCTCGCCGCCGGCGACACCTTCCGCGCCGCGGCGGTGGAGCAGCTCCAGACCTGGGGCGAGCGCAACGGGATCCCGGTGATCGCCCAGCACACCGGCGCCGACTCCGCCTCGGTGATCTTCGATGCCCTGCAGGCGGCCACCGCGCGTGGCATCGACGTGCTCATCGCCGACACCGCGGGGCGCCTGCACACCAAGTCCAATCTCATGGAGGAGCTGGCCAAGATCGCCCGGGTGATGAAGAAGATCGATCCCGAGGCGCCCCACGAGGTGATGCTGGTGGTGGACGCCACCACCGGCCAGAACGCCATCAACCAGGCGGAGCAGTTCAACCGCGCCATCCCCCTCACCGGCATCACCCTCACCAAGCTGGACGGCACCGCCAAGGGCGGCATCGTCTTCGCCATCGCCGAGCGGTTGAAGGTGCCCATCCGCTTCGTCGGCGTGGGCGAGGGGATCGACGACCTGAAGCACTTCGACGCCCACGCCTTCGTGGACGCACTCTTCGAGCAGGAGTGAGGGAGCAGACGGGTACTGCGCACGAGATGATCCGCTTCGAGAACGTGAGCAAGAGCTATCCCGGCAGCCAGGGGGGGCTGCACGAGGTGAGCTTCCACCTGGAGCCGGGCGAGATGGCCTTCCTCACCGGCCATTCGGGCGCCGGCAAGAGCACCCTGCTCAAGCTCGTCGGCCTGCTGGAGCGGCCCAACCGGGGACAGATCCGGGTCAACGGCCACAACCTGGGCCGCATCGGTCGGCGGCAGCTGCCGCTCTTTCGCCGCCAGGTGGGAATGATCTTCCAGGACCACCGGCTGCTGGCCGACCGCACCGTCTTCGACAACGTGGCCCTGCCGCTGGTGGTGGCCGGCCAGAGCCGGGCCGAGATCCGCCGCCGGGTGCAGGCAGCGCTGGACAAGGTGGGATTGCTGAAGAAGGCGAAGGCGCTGCCGGTGACCCTCTCCGGCGGCGAGCAACAGCGGGTTGGCATCGCCCGCGCAGTGGTGAGCCGGCCGCCAGTGGTGCTGGCCGACGAGCCCACCGGCAACCTCGACCCCGAGCTCTCCCTCGAGATCATGGAGCTGTTCCGCCAGTTCAACCAGGTGGGGGTCACCCTGCTCATCGCCACCCACGACCTGGGCCTGGTGGAACGGCTCCCGACACGCACCCTCACCCTCCGCGAAGGCCGGCTCGTGGGAGACCGCAGGCCATGAACAGGCGGCGGCGCGCGGCCAGACTGCAGGACAGGTTCCAACTCCGGGCCTGGCTGATGCGCCACCTGCAGGTCTTCTTCTCCTCGCTCGGGCGGCTGTGGCAGCGGCCACTGGGCAACTTCATGAGCGTCCTGGTGATCGCCATCGCCATGGCCCTGCCCGCGGGCCTGCACCTGGTCGTGGACAACCTGGAACGCCTTTCCGACCACTGGGAAGGGGCGGCCGGCGCCACCCTGTTCCTGCAGCAGGGACTGGACGACGCCAAGGTGGAAACGCTGCTGCAGCGGTTGCGCCGGGAGCCGCAGGTGGGCGAACTGAAGCACCTCACCCCCGGCCAGGCGCTGGCGGAGTTCCGCCGGCACTCGGGCATGGCCGACGCCATCTCCCTGTTAGAAGAGAATCCCCTGCCCCACGTGGTGCTGATCCGCCCGGCCGACCCCGGCATCCCGGCGGAGCGGTTCCGCGCCCTGGTGGAGCGGCTCCGGGATCACCCGGAAGTGGAGCGGGCCATCGCCGACCTGCAGTGGGTGGAACGCTTCCAGGGCATGGTGCACCTGCTGCAACGGGGCACCACCATCCTGGCGGCGCTGCTGTCACTGGCCGTGCTGCTGGTGATCGGCAACACCATCCGCCTGGAGATCCAGAACCGCCGCCAGGAGATCGAGATCGTCAAGCTGGTGGGAGGCAGCCACGCCTTCATCCGCCGCCCCTTCCTCTACGAGGGGTTCTGGTACGGACTGCTGGGGGCCGCGCTGGCCCTGTTGCTGCTCTCGCTGTCGCTGTTTCTGTTGCACGGACCCGTCTCCCGTCTCGCTCGGCTCTACGGCAGCGATTTCACCCTGGAGAGCCCGGGCCCGGCCGTCGTCCTGGCCATATTTCTCACCGGATCTCTGCTGGGCATCCTCGGCGCCTGGATCGCCGTCCACCAGCAGTTGCAGGAGATCGAACCGACCTGACCACGGAAACATACCCCGCTTC
>Ga0256914_1002060_pt1 | contig 17121 bp, 18 predicted proteins | sample HulkmetaG_FD_191571 | JGI IMG/M metagenome (GOLD analysis project Ga0256914, IMG submission 191571) | Hydrothermal chimney microbial communities from Main Endeavour vent field at the Juan de Fuca Ridge, Pacific Ocean - Hulk | ecosystem: Environmental > Aquatic > Marine > Hydrothermal vents ... | reverse complement strand
TGGTTGCGGAGGCGGAGTTTCTACCACTTCACCCGAAGGCTTGGTTCCATCTTGATACACTAAATGATCGTCAGGAAACTTTGGAGCAACTCCAGATGTGGCAAAACGCCTTGCAAATTGCATAAGACGTGCAGCAGCATTAGCAACATCTAATTGATTCAAAAATGGTAAATTGATATTCCCATAAATAGCACCTAACACATGATCAATCATTAATTCGGTAATCGGAACCTCTGCCAATATTGTTTTTCCACGTATGACTCGCACATACCACTGGTCTCCAATAACACCAATCTGTGCCCTATAACTCGTATTTCGAATCCCAACTTCAGGCGAAACCGCCCTAAATCCAGTTCCCATTCTTATACACCACATCTATAGTGATAACAAAACATTAATATAAGCTCTACGTATATTAACAATTGTTAATATTAAATGAGAGGTGAAATATGTATGAAAATAAGTGATAAGATGGAAGCAGCATTAAACGAGCAAATAAAGAATGAATTATATTCCGCATATCTATATCTGTCTATGTCAGCATATTCAGAGTCAAAGAATTTCAAGGGATTTGCACATTGGTTGAAATTGCAAGCCAAGGAAGAATTAGAGCATGCAATGAAGATATATGATTTCATATTCGAACGAGGCGGTAAAGCAGTTCTGAAAGCCATTGATGAACCACCGAAGGAATGGGATTCATTCTTGGATCTATTTAAGAACGTATATGAACACGAAAACAAAGTAACGGATATGATAAACAATTTGCTTAAGATGGCACGTGAAGAAAACGACTATGCAACCGAGGTATTTCTACACTGGTTCATCGACGAACAAGTTGAAGAGGAATCTTCTGCAGATGAAATTGTCCAGAAACTTACACTTGCAGGAGATCAAATCAATGCGTTAATGCTTATAGATAGAGCTCTTGCAGAAAGGCAATAAGATAGTTTTTTCTCCTTTTTTTATAAAAGATTAAATAAAAGAAACGACGTCTTATATATTGTGAATAAAAATGACTGAGACTATATTAGCGAAAGCAAAGAAGATTTCTGAAGTGAAAAAGATTATAAAATCATTAGAAAAGGAAGATGGATTTAATATAGAGGGAAATGAAGAAAACGGTTTCACAATCACGGCAAATGATTTTTCAATTAGTATTACACCTAAGATGAAGTCGGATATAACAATCGAATTCGAAATTATTGCGAAAGTAAAACACGAAAATAAAAATCTAGACAAGGTGCTGAGAAAGTATAGGATCAAGAAAGCGAAAGAGTACTCTCTGCTTGAAATTGCAGAATTAATTGTAAAGTACAAAGATAGTAAGGACTTGGAAAAAACAATAGAAGATGAAACAGGGTTGAGCAGCGAGATTGTGAAAAAATACTTTACTGAAATAAAATCACAAGGAAAATCAAAGTATGCGAATAAGACAATAAAAGAAGCAGCCAAGGTTATAAAACAGGATTGAACGACGATGTTAAAATGTCCAATATGCGGAAGTAAAATTCCAGAAACATATATTTTGAGCGAAAATTACGTTATATGCGAGAAATGTAAAGCCATTAGAAGAATCAATGAAGATCAGATAATTTCATTTGAACGCAGAATTATACATGAACTGCCAGACAAAAATAGATCTGAAATTAATGAAATTGAACTCATAAGAAAATTAATAGATTTAGGAATTGTACAATTTTCGGAATTCAAAGACTCAATACAATCATCTCACAAGAACAAGCCAGATGATATTATACAGATTATTTCAAGCATTTTGAGAAAGAACAATGATACCGTTTTAAGGGCAAAAATCGAGTCATTGAGAGAACAAGGATTTATCACAGATGCGGAAGCACAAGTAATTTTGAACTGGTTAAAATAAAAAAGGGAAAATTATAGGACTACAATTTTATTATCTCTTTTATTGTTTCAAGGATACTCTTATTATATCCTCGTTTCTGAAGCTGTTTGAAGACGAATATCGCAACGATTACTGCAGATACAAAGATAATTAATTCAGTTAGACTTGTATTGAAAGGTGATGGAATTAACGATCCGAAGAAAATCATGCCAAACACTGCAACCGCATCGAACAAGGCATGTAGCAATATCGCAAGCAAAAGCGAAAATTTAGGAAATCGCTCCTTTAAGCTCCAAAATACTAGAAAAGTCAATGATATATGGATAATTGATGCGGACCATCTTTCAAACGCACCCAGAATTACATTAAGATATGGAACATCTGTGCTTAGAAATATTATAGAAAACATCGGTAAAACATACAAGAAGAATATTTCACCTAAAGTCCAGCCGGTACCTACAACTAATGCTGATAAATGTCTCTCGCGACTGCTAGGCATCAAACTGAATAGGATATATCTAAAAGTTTCTTCAAAAATTCCGGCGAATGCTACAGAAAATAAAATATATACTGGATCCGTAGCCAAGAATTGCTTCATTGCTTCAATTTCAGCAGGTGTCGGATTTGTAATATTAAAACCATGACTGATTAACTCAAATACTTGAATCATTCCTAAGGGAATTAAGCGAGCCAAAAGTGCGAATAGCCAGAATAATGCACCCATGACCATGATAAGCCATTTTCGCTTAATCTCTTGTTTCATTATATATCGCAATAGAAATACAAAAGGCAAAAAAGTGATAGTTAAGCCTAATATTAATTGTATTTCATTCATAAAGCATTCCTCTATTTGTTTAGCACCATCTGAATATATAAAGTTCAGCATATTACGCAAATAATTTGTAATATATAAAAAAATTAAAAATTTGGAATTATACATAAATTCCAGTTGGTTTTGTAGACATTGGTTTTCGCTTTCTTAGGTTTTCTGCCATTTTATAGTATGCTTTGAGTTCTTCAGGACTAAGTGAAGGTGGAACAACTTTCAGAGCGTTTTCGAAGTCAGCCATTGTAACTTTTCTGGGGGTCCAATTCTCGCGTATTGCATGCATGGCAGCTTCGCGACATAATGCTTCGATGTCTGCACCAGTATACCCTTCAGTCATTTGAGCGATACGGCGTAGATCTACACTTTCATCAATTGGCATATTCTTTGTCTGGACTTTGAGGATTTCTACTCGGGCATCTTCGTCAGGTGCAGGAACAAATAATATCTCATCAAATCGTCCGGGGCGTAAAATTGCAGGATCAAGCATGTCCGCACGATTTGTAGCACCAATGACAACAACATGCCTCAATGATGAAAGTCCGTCCATTTCCGCTAGCAATTGATTTACGAGTCGCTCAGCAACGGCAGAATCCACGCTACGACCACGCGATGATGCAATTGCATCTATTTCATCAAAGAATACGACACATGGAGCAACTTGCCGTGCTTTCTTGAAAATATCACGAATTGCTTTTTCTGTTTCACCGACATATTTATTGAATACTTCAGGACCACGTACAGATATGAAGTTTGCTTCACTTTCTGTTGCAATAGCCTTTGCGAGCATAGTCTTTCCAGTTCCGGGCGGGCCAAACAGAAGAACACCACGAGGAGGTCTGATACCCATTTCATTAAACACGGATGGTTTCTTAAAGGGTACCTCCACAGCTTCCTGAAGCTTTACTTTTATGTCGTGTAAGCCTCCGATATCTTCCCAATGAACATTTGGACTTTCTACGAATACTTCACGCATAGCAGAAGGATGAACATCATTAAACGCAGCTTCAAAGTCCGCATGAGTCACTTCTAAGCTATTAAGGACCTCTGGGGGTATTGTTCCAGATTCTAAATCCACATGAGGCAACGCACGCCTCAGAGCATGCATAGCTGCTTCTCTACAAAGTGCAGCAATGTCCGCACCCACGAACCCGTGAGTAATAGCTGCGATTTTTTCTAAATCCACATCTTTTGCTAATGGCATACCACGAACATGAATTTGTAAAATCTCTAGTCGGCCTTTCTTATCTGGAACGCCAATTTCGATCTCACGATCAAATCGTCCGGGACGCCTGAGCGCCTCATCAAGTGCATCGGGACGATTGGTAGCTCCAATTACAATAACGTCCCCTCTTTGCTCTAGACCATCCATCAAAGCTAATAATTGAGCTACAACCCTTCGCTCAACTTCACCTGTAACTTCACTTCGCTTGGGTGCGATACTATCAATTTCGTCTATGAAGATAATACTCGGTGCATTTTCTTCGGCTTCTTTAAACACTTGTCGGATCCTTTGTTCAGAGGCCCCATAGAATTTAGACATGATTTCAGGACCATTAATCGTAATGAAGTGAGCTCCAGATTCATTCGCTACTGCTTTAGCAATCAAAGTCTTTCCTGTTCCAGGAGGACCCTGTAGCAACACACCCTTAGGCGGCGTAATACCTAACCTCTTAAATAGTTCCGGAACGCGTAGCGGCAGTTCAATCATTTCACGTATTTTCTCTAATTGAGGCCCTAAACCGCCAATATCCTCATACGTAACAGTTTGACTCGGGCGTTCTTCAACATCACGTTCTGAAAATTGTATATCTAATCGCGTATTGGGAGCTACACGGGCACTCTTTGACGGCAAAATAGAAGCTACGCGAAATTGAAAATCAGTTCCACCTAAGCTCATATTCACAAGATCGCCTTTTGTCAATGGCTTGTTCAGTAAATGCGACTTCAATAATTCAATAAAGTCTCGAGTGAATCTCCTTCGCCTTGTGGTCAAAATGACACGCGTAGCATCAGGTAAGGTAGTCTTTGATACATACACAGTTTCGCCAAGTCTAACTCCAGCATTTGCTCTTAGAAATCCATCCATTCGAATAATACCTAAATTCTCGTCATTTCTCTTTGCAGGCCAATAAATAGCAACGGTAGTTTTTGTTCCTCTAATCTTAATATAGTCACCAGAGACTAATCCAAGGGCTTTTCGTGTTTGCGAATCCAAGCGGGCAACCGAACGCCCAACATCTGTCATTAATGCAGCTGCAACCTTTAATTTGACCTCACTGGCCATACAAACACCTACTCTTTCTTAATTTGAATATATACTTTGGATACATCAGATTCTTCAGTCCCTTTCGGAATCGTAATTTCTAAAATCCCATTCTTAAAGATTCCCTTTGCTTCAGATATTTTTAAGTTATCTGGAAGGTCAACAACAGTATCGATAACAGGAGAGTATCTGTGCTTTCGTGAGAATTCATTCGCTATGAAGCGTATGACTAAATTCTTCGGAGTCGCAACAACTTCAATATCACTATCGGGTGGATTTACTTCTGTAACAATCAGCAGCTCATCTCCTAAATCGACTACCTCAGGCTCCTTCCCTGTAAATTTACTGGTTCGCTTTCGACTAACAGGAATACCGGAAATATTTATCGGACGTATATCGATATTTATATCCCCACCAAAGGAGTCTTCTAAGACATCCCTTATTATTTTTCCCATGTTTCGAAATATTTCATCAAAGTCGTCGAAATCATCAAAGTCATCATCATTCATTCCAGGCACCCCCGCTTATTTTTTCGGATTTCCTTTTTAACGCAATCAATTACGCAATTATTCAACATAGATACATTCACCATCAAATTTAATAAGATTATGCTCATGTAATTCTTTTATTGACTCTATCAAGTTGTCATATTTTATATTCAATTGTGCTTTTAAATCTTCGAGTCTTATCCTTCCACCATTCATTATTAACATCTTCATAATTACACTCGCTAAGGAATTGCCAAACTTGATGTTAATTGAGCTTTGGATCTCCTGTAGTATTTGCCTTAATAGTGATGTTAATTCAGCCTCAATGTGCGTTATTCTGCGTAGATAGTTTTCCACTACGTCTGCAAGCGATAATAACGATGAAAACTTTTTGCGCATATCACCTTCAGAACGTGCTTTCTCAAATTGTGCGAATATCTCCGAAACATCCGGAAGTTCTGGTAAATCATCAATATTTTGTGGCTCATCGATTGGAATAATGTTAATATCGAAAAATTCAGGAGTGATCGTAGTCCGTATCTGAAATGATTTCGATACCCGATAGTATTTCCGAGGTGGCCTTCCACGAGCCTTTTCTTCTAAATATGACTCTAGCAAGCCCATGTTAGACAATGATTCCAAGTGTCGCAACAATGCTCTATTATTTATGTTCAAAGATGCGGAGAGCTCAGTAAGATAACAGTCATTTAATGATAGTTTCTGAAGGATTTTAAGCCGTGTCATGTTATTTATCACACTGAAGATTTCCCACAGCTCATCCACTATTGCTCACCATTGGTGAAATTTTGTCACTAATGCTATACGCATAAAATAAATAAAAACATTATCATAAGGAAAAAAATGAGGGCTTAGAGAAGCAAAACCGCAAGCAGTCCAGAAAGGAAAATACCATCAAATGTTCCTGCACCGCCGATACTAGCGATTGGTGCTCCGAGATTAGAAATATCTTTGAGATGAAATATGTCACAACCAAGTAAGGTGCCAAGAGTTCCGCCCACATATGCGACAATAGGAAGACCCGGAAATGGCCATATGAAGAGAGACACAAATAGCGTTACAAGAGGCGGCAACAATAATGGCGTTACTATTCCTACACCCCGAACAGGTTTAGACATCGGATACATAATGATAGAGATCACTAGTACATCGAGTATAGCAGGAATAATAAGTTCGGGATGCAGATACAGTAGGTAGAACGACACAAAAATAGGCACTAATGCACCACCCAGATTTACGGCAAGTACCGTTGTGTATTCTTGTGTGACCAGCTGCGGAACGGGAATTCGATAAAACATATATTGAATATAGGTTTCTTGAATTATTTCCTCTTCACCGCGAAGCTTTGCCACGGGAATATTAAATGCGCTGCCTACAAAGGACAATATGATAATAATGACTACCAGATATGGGGGTAATCCAAGCCTAACAAAACCTACACCTATGAAATTGATCATTAAGAGTAGGGTGAACGTAGCGGTAAGAATTGATAGAAAGGTAAGAATTGCACGCTCTACAGGCATATATGTTTTAGACATATAATAACACCAAATAGTATTTCATAATTGCAGTATAATAAAACTTTCTATAAAAATAAAAAAGGAAGGGCGAATTATTAAATTATTTCAGAGCTTTCTTGATGTATGCGATTATGATAAGAGCGAAGAATCCTGCAACCGCAAGCATAATCTCTTGTTCCATAGTAAATTCTGGCATGGTTGTTGTATTGTTTGTTGATGATGGAGTAGATGAACTGGAGGAACTTGTTGAATTAGTAGAACTGCTACTTGTAGAGTTTGTAGTAGATATGTTGGGAACGCGTCCATGATCCCAATCCCAGTTAAATACTTGAGTATAATATGCAGCAACATTTGTATTCTGAACGACGACTCCGGATTCGCGATTCAAATTAGGAGATGTATAAGACCAATTTATTGAACTAAGTAATACAACGTTTCCGTCTATAATAATCCCCTTGACATGATAAGTTGCAAATTTCGAAGGCGAGAACATAATGCTTATGTTATGCTGCATTAGTATGGCCGCAATTTCTTCATCATGGTTATAATCACGATTTACAATAACTTTAACATCAACACCACGCTCTTTCGCAGCAATGAGGTCTTGTAAGAATATATTTTCACCAGCTGTTCCCCAATCGGAATAAATGTAATTTTGTGCTAGTAATATAGAAGTATTAGCAGCACGCAGCCAGTGATGTATTAAAGATACAGCGAAATCGGGCGCAAGAATTGGGGTTATGGTCATAGGCTCGAAGAAATTAGTCGCATTAAATGGATGGTCATAACTACCCGTTTTAATCTCTTCAGTTCTTTGTTTTTCAGCGTCAGTTTCATTCAGTACATATGGTGATGCAATTGCTTCATCATTATAATAAACACGTAAGAAGTAATCTGCGATGGTCTCATTATAAATGATAACACCCCATTCACGATTTCCATAGGATGGATCTACAGGCACATTAGCAAGACCCCAGTTTCCAGTCATCAGAATTACAATCTTTTGATCAATAACGGCGAATTTTGAGTGCTGATACGGAAATGAAGTGCTTGCCCAAAACATGTGAGCTCCAGCTTTTGTTAAATTCCATGCTGAACCATAGTTATATGAACGCTCATATGAGCCAACTGGGCTTTTTTCCAGTATTATTCGGACATTTGCCGAACCGTTCCGCGTGAAAATATCTCCGATTTCTTTAATTAGCCACGGATTCCATAAACTGTAAACTTCCATAACAAACTCTGATTGTGTTAATCGAACTGTCTTTATAACCTCATCAAATGCAGAATCTGGTGATGTGAAAAATGTGGCATTTATACGGCCAGTGAAATTCTCAGGTTGAAATGTATCTGAAAATACAAAATTAGTATTTTGATTTTCCAACGTCTGACGTTCAGACGTAATCGTCATTGAAATTGGGATCATTTGCAATACAATCAGAAAACTAAAGATTATTGCAACAAATCTGTATTTATTCATTTTATGTCCCCTTTTTATATATCGATTCATAATTTATACTATTGTTAATTAGCTTATAAAACCTTGTTTTTTACAATATCTGCGAGAAATCATTGTTTTTCAAGTTGTGATGAATGTCAGAAAAAATAGCTAATAATTTTGATACCAACCATAAGATATAATTAAAATCGATATGGTTTTTATTTCAAAAATTTAGGAGACTATTTCTTTAGGAGGCTTTACGCTCATATTGATCGGGAACGCAGAACTGACGAGTATATGTGCGAAAAGACTGGCACGATACTCTATGCTTAGGACCTTCGCATCGCATTATGAGAAGTACGTCCGAACGCATCAATCGATATATTCAAAACATATTATTCAAATAGCATAGTTCATAAGCGAAAATAAACGAATATTTCAATGAAAAATGACAAAACCTTAATTTGGTTTATGTAATAAAAAATATGAAAAACATGAAGGGTCGTACAGATCATGCCAGAATCATCAGAACAGGAAGAAATATCTGTCGGTAGATGCGACTTATGCGGTAAGCCATTAAAGCAAAAATTCATTTGCCCTTTTTGTAAAGGAGTATTTTGTATTGAGCATAGGCTACCTGAAGCTCATGGGTGCCCAGAATTCTGGCATGCACGCAGTATATCAGGGGGTATTTTAAAAAAATCCGTAAAAGCTATAGTAAGCGGAGAAAGCATGGAGATCCCGGATGAGGCAATCGATGCTGCAATGAGTGATTTTTCATATAACCAAGTAATAGATAAGAAGACAGGAAACAGATCACAGGGATTTTTAACTTCTGAACTTATCCAATTAATTATTGGAGGACTTCTTGTAGCTTTGGTTGGAATTTCTCTAATTTCTTCGGATATTTCTACGGCGTTCCAAATAATTTCATCAAGCCCCCTGTTAGCTGCAGGATATTCATTTGTGTTTATGGTGGCATTCTTGGGACATCATTTAGCAACAAAATCAGTTGCGGGAAATTATGGATTGCAAACCAGATTCTCACTAAATACTGCGGGAATTTTTCTTACCCTATTTAGTTTCATCTCAGTAATCAAGTTTATTGCGCCTGGGCAAACTAGAATCGAACGCTCAAATAATATACAAATCGACGCACAGGTAAATATGGCAGCTCCAGCTGCAAATCTGTTCATGGGATTTATGCTGGTTCTTTTTGGTGCCTTAAGTGGTCCATTTCCAGAATTATTATTACTCTGCAAAGTCGGAGCAATCCTTAACGGATATATAGCAATTTTCACGATGATTCCAGTCCCAGACTTTAACGGCGCTGCAATTTTTGTCTGGAACAAGACGAATTGGTTCATGATAACGATAATGATCGTTTTATTGATTATCATAGGCTATTCTCTATAGAATAGGCACGAACCAGATTTTCTTTCTATTTTTAGTAAGACCAAATAAGTTAAAAGTGAGATTTTAAACAACAGAAAGGGTTATGTGCCATCTTACCGCAGTAAGGAGATTCAATTATGAATAGTAATTATGATGTGATAATTGTAGGTGCAGGACCAGCGGGTATTTTTGCAGCTTTAGAACTACAGAAACAAAAGAGTGACCTAAAGGTATTAATCGTTGAGAAAGGCGTTTCAATAGATCATAGGGTTTGCCCATTAACTAAGTTAAGCCCGGGCTGTACTCAGTGCCCAGTATGTCATATTTTAAGCGGCTGGGGCGGTGCAGGTGCATTCAGTGATGGAAAGTTAACCTTATCGACTCAAGTCGGTGGATGGCTCAGTGATATAATCGGCGAGGAAAAACTTGCGGAATTAATGAAATACGTAGATGACATTTACGTAAAGTATGGCGCTCCCATAGAAGTTTCAGGAACTGATAAGGACAAGATCGCAGAAATCGAATCCAAAGCAAGACTGGCAGACCTGCATCTTATACCTATGCAAGTTAGACACATGGGACGCGAAGTTAGCACCATCGTTTTAAAGAAAATGTATAACAGTATTAAGGATAATATCGATGTTAAATTCAGAACTGAAGTAAAGCATCTGCTTATTGATGATGGAAAGGTCATAGGAATTGAAACACACAAGGGCGAGAAAATCTACGCAAAATATGTCATTGTCGGACCGGGGCGTGTGGGTGCAGAGTGGTTTGCAAAGGAAGGAAAGCGATTAGGTCTCAAAATGATCAATAATTATGTGGATATTGGCGTAAGAGTAGAAATTCCTGCAGAAGTTATGGACGAACTTGCAAACGCACTTTATGAACCTAAGTTAATATATTACACGAAGAAATTTGATGATAAGGTAAGATTATTCTGCTTTAATCCACGTGGAGAAGTTACTACGGAATTTTATGATACGATTCTAAGCGTAAATGGACAAAGTTGGGCTGAGAAAAAAACACCCAACACGAACTTTGCACTTTTAGTTTCAACGACATTTACTGAACCATTTAATGAACCAATTAGATATGGAAAATCAATTGCAGGACTCGCAAACATGCTCAGTGGAGGCATTTTAGTTCAAAGACTCGGAGACTTACGACGCGGTAGGCGAAGCACTCCAGAACGAATTAAGAGAAGTGTAGTCAAACCTACGCTTACATCTGCAAAACCGGGAGACTTGAGCTTTGCATTGCCATATAGATATTTAGAAGATATACTGGAAATGATTGATGCCTTGGATAAAATTGCACCGGGCGTTGCAGATGATGGAACATTACTATATGGCGTTGAAGTCAAATTTTATTCATCACGCATGCAAATCAACGAAAATCTAGAGACCCAAATCAAAAACTTATTCACTATTGGAGATGGTGCAGGAGTTACACGCGGACTTATGCAAGCATCGATCTCAGGAGTTGTTGCAGCTAAAGCAATAATAGAGAGAGAAAATCATTGATCCAGCTTGGAGAGCGTATCTCCGAAATCAGGCGGTATGTCTGAAAGAGATACGTCTTCATCAACCGTTATTTTTTCATCCTGTATCTCATTTAGAGTTTTTGAGATTGCATCAAGTTCATCTGCAAACTCTTCTGCGGATACATCACGAATTTCACTATAAATTAAAAATTGCTCACCATTTTCATGTAGATAACCGGCAATCGAATCTACATCTTGTTTTGCTTTTCGGAGCCCACTGTACCAATTTCCATGAAAAATTGTTTTCCCATCGATGGTTTGTAATATGTCAGGTACGAGCCAACTTGGAACATCACTCCCAGATGGCGCGGCTACTTGTGCTCTAAAGAGCATGCGAGTCGTTAATTTTCCAATCCATAATTCGTAAAATGCCATTATCCTTCACAATTATTATTTTATATTTTCAATCACTTAAGAATTTCTAAGGTAGCGCATCTCGCATCTCTTTTACTTTTTCTTCCGGAAGGGAATCGTTTGTATAAGCCCATGAACCGGTCTCTAAGCCACCTAGATATTTGATCTTATCAGGAGAACGCCACGGAGGATAAAATTCAACATGAAAATGATAATAGGAATACACGCCTCTTGTAGGCGCATTGTGAAATGCCATGATATACGCCATATCATCAAAGATTTTTGCATACCGCTTTATTGTATCTTGAACTATAAAAGCTAGATCTTCTTCCTCATCAGTAGTCAATTCATCAATATATTGAAAATGACGCTTAGGATAAATATGGACTTCGTAAGGTAATCTTGCAAAAAATGGTATTAAACTCACGAAATACTCGCTCTCTTTGATTATTCGTTTCTTAAAGTTCAACTCCTCTTCGAGAACGGTGCAAAGAAGACATTTATGTTCAAATTCATAAAATTTCCTAAATTGAGATAACTCTTTTTCAATTCTTGGGGGAATAAACGGCAAAGCGTAAACTTGAGCGTGTGGATGTAGTTGAGAAACGCCAACTTTTTGCCCTCTATTCTCGAAAATAAAAACATACTCACTAAATTCTTTTTCAGAGAGCTCGATAAACTGCGATTTAAATTCCTTTATGATTTCAACTACATGTTCATGTGTCATAAATTCAATTTGCTCATAATGAAATGGAGATTCAACTATTACGCGACATTCACCAATTGCAGGCATCTCCTTGAAAATGGAACTGTTGAGTTCTTCAACTTCAGGTGCATCGGGAATTAATGATGGATAAGCATTCGGAAAGGTTTTTACAGACCAAGATTCACCTGGCTTTATGCAGAACGGACAATCTCGCGGGACTAATGGACGCTTGCTCCTATGTGGTGTCATTATTACCCATTCGCCAAGGAATGGATTCCATCTTATCCGATTCATCTTAATTCCCAGAAAATTCTTTTTTATAGAATATACACATAATAATAAATACTTTTGGAAAACAACAATTAAATACTTTTATTACGCAATTCAACTTACATTATATCATGGGGATAGAAAATTTGGCAGAGGAACAAAATAGACTTGTACGATATAAACATGCATTAGCATTCAATTTATGCATACTGATATATCTAATGACGAATCTTGTTGATATAGAAATATTCATAATTGTTAAATTCATCTCGGGAATTTTAGCATTAATATTTTATCCGGGGCTCATCATTGCAGAACATGCTCATAAGATCGCATCAAAATACATAAAAATTGGAATTGCGTTCCTATGGGGATACTTGTTACAAATCATGTTTGTTACACTCACATATATTATTTTTGAAATAACTCACTTGACAATCTATCCTCAATTTGCTATATCTCTATTTACATTATTATTTTACAATACATTTTTCATAATACGTAGAGAACAGCCAGGAATAGGAATATCATTTACAAGAATTATAGAGGATCATAGATTAAAACAGTTTATTGTAATTTTTTCCCTAGGAATAATTATACGAATCATAATGAATATAATCACTGGCGACATAATATTACCTGATGGAGCACTATACTGGGATTTTGCTAAAAACGCTATTAATACGGGTAACTTTTTCTCTACTACGATTAATGACTCTACAACTCCGGATTTCCTTGCACAAATTCAAGTAACCAGTATTCCACATATTTTCACTTCTTTTGGTATTATTGTAACCATGGCACTCACGAATACATCATATATAGCCGCAAAGCTATCTGTGTTTATACCAAGCCTGTTTATTGCATTCCCGATTTATGAAATAGCCAAAAAGTTGTTTGATAGATCAACAGCACGATTTGCGTTTATTCTAAGCATGTTTTATCCCATTTTGACATATTTTTCATCGTTATTGCACGGTCCAGAAATGAATGCCACCGCAGTTATAACGTTGGTATTTTTAATTTTACTTGATTCACGTAGACCATGGGATTTTGTGAAATCTGGTGTGTTGCTCGGAATTGCGGAAGCATTCTGGTTCCCATTGACTTACGTATTCATGATAATGATTCCCGTGATTTTATTATATAATAGCAAAAAGGCATTCTTTAAGAATTTCAAGTCGATTTTCATTTCTGAGATAATAATTGGAATTTTTATTTTAATTATGTTAGTCACAAGCAAGAATTTGTATTTCGCAATTTTATCAAATATTGTTGCAATATTTCTCATTATAATGGTAAAAAACCATAAGGCGAACCTAATAACGGATACATTTTTATTAAGTACAACAGCAATATGGAGCAAAATAATTCAATCAATTGGTCCCACAATAGATATCAGTTATAACGCCATTAAAGTCGAAATAATAAAGAAGACGATCATTGAAAACACCTTTAATCCAATACCAGATATAAGTATTAACATTGCTAATGCTTTTGCATCATTATTCTATATCTTAATAATAAATGCGGGCTTAGTCATATCAATTTTGGGTATCATAATAATAGTCTATTCAAAAGGCCAAAAAGTTGGTAAAATATTTGGATTCGTTATAGCTGTGGGACTATCAGCTTTTACAGCGTATCTCGCAAGAGACCCATGGATGTATTCAACTGCTTTCATGTATGATATAGGACGATACTTCATATTCTTAACCATAATATTAATGATATCTTCAGCAAAATACCTTTCTATAAAAATTGGGAAAAGCAAAGTCCAAACGATCATACTGATATCTTTGATTACAATATCAGTAGGATTTTCATATTACAGTAGAATAAATTACATTCAGCAAAAGGACGCTGTGACAAATTATGGCTGGACCAATTTGATACCATGGGTGAAAAATAATACAGAAATAAACAGCAAATTTTTCGTTGTACAAGAGCGCGAATTCATTTTTTATACAGGCCGCATAGGAATTGGAATAATTGATCGATATTTGATCGACCAGAGAATGATGAATATAAGTAGATTAATCAATGCGACAAAAATATATAGACCGAACTATATTGTCTTAGATACAGTATTTAATTTATCATTCCCACTTTTAAGACAATTGTATAACTATACAGTTCCAATCGGAGGAACAATAGCATTAAATGAAACGGGAATATTCAACGATTTAGATCATGCAGAGATAAAATTGAAATTAATATTCATGGATAATTCAACACATCTTACAAAATTATATCAGATAATCTACTAAAATAATGAAGTAAACGCAGTCAATAAGATAAAAATACCATCTCGCAAGAAACTTAAGTTCGATTTGCCAGACTGCCGCATTTTTATTTTTATTGGGATCTCATAATATTTCACGCTTGGATCTTTTAACATACGAATTGTGAGCTCTGTTTCAATAGAATAACGGTCCGAACGAATTTTCTGAAGGTCTAATAATTCTCGCCTAAATCCTCTTAACCCACTCTGCGAATCGGAAATATTTCTTAAAATTAGAATCTTAATCATAAAGTTCACTAACGAATTAAACAATCCTCGAAAATAGCTTGTGCCATACATATCGGATTTGCTGCGAACACCAATTACAACATCTATGCCTTTAGATAATAATTTAATTATACGGAGTATGTCATAAGGATTGTGAGAACCATCAGAATCAATCGTAACAATAAATCTTCCTCGGGACTTTGCAAATCCGGTCTTTAATGCGAACCCTTTCCCTCTATTAGGAAAATATGAGACGACCTTTACATGCGCAGATTTGTGTTTTAAAACTCTATTTAGCGTCTCTTTATCAGAACCATCACAAACTACTATGACTTCATAAGATATTCCCGAATTATCCATTACTCTGTTAATACCTAATAATACATCTTCAATTGTCATTTCTTCATTATAAGTGGGAACTATTATAGATACAATAGGAGTCCGTGTTGATTCCATAGTAATGCACAAATATTTTAGAAAAATATTTACTTAAAAAATGATTGTTTTAGATTTTTTATTTTGAATTATTTTTAGAAGAAAATTTCACCAAATGATTGTTCTCGAATATTGTGTGTCATTCAAATTATTTTATATATAAAAATAAAGAAAGATATAATGATGCAAAATGATTGGATTGCTCGCGGATATTTTACCAGATGATGACGATGAGGACGAAGACTGGGACGACGATGAGGACGAAGACTGGGACGACGACGAGGACGAAGACTGGGACGACGACGAAGACGAAGACTGGGACGACGACGAGGACGAAGACTAGAACTGAGTAAATAACTAAAAATTTTTTTTCAAAAAGGGGAAAAGAAAATAATCTTTATTTTGCAAGCTCAAACTGTGAGCCTACAACAATAAAGATCAATCCAAAGAAGATGAGTACTGGACTGAGCACACCACCCAATAGATTGCCAATGATCATTCTGACTGCGGTACTATGCATTGTACGACCTGCATAAAATATCAAGAATCCGAGACCGAGAAGGAAGTTTGTTCTTCTCAGAATTCCAGCGCTTCGCCATGCCATATAGAAGAACAATAGAGGAATCAGAATAGCGAATAGAGGTGCAAGAACAACATTTAGAAATGTGATCATTTCATCAAATAATGGGCCTGAAGGTACAACCAAATACACAACAGCGATTGCGATAGGTGGTATTGCGAATCCATATTGTGCCCATTTTTCAGCAAGTATTAGATAACCTGCAGTTGAGAACAGAACAGCCAATGCCATCCATTGGAAGAACGTACCGGTTCTCCAGAAGAAATCAGTCTCCGGCATTGTAAACGGAGCACCGGTTATTTGAATTTCTTGACCTGCATAAAAATCCCCAACAAACAGGAATGCACGACCCAATGCCACACCGAAGAAGAATAGACCTAGAGCAAAATGAAACGGATTTTTTGTTTTTCTGAATCGCATTAGGATAAAGTATACGAATAGCAAGAAGTAGTACCCAACAACTAGAAACCAAAGACCAATCTCGACTTCTCTCACAACTTCATAGACCATTTTATTGTCACTTTCCTGATTGTAATTTTTATTTTTTATCTAATAAATAAATGATTTTATCAAATAAAAGGATATTGTCGATATTGATTGAAGAAAATATTTTTTCCAAATCTTATGCATATCGAACTAAATCTCAAAAGCACGAAAGTTGTCAATTAATAAATATAGGTAACAAATTTACGAAAGACATGGGCAGAAAGCCCACTATCTTCAGTCGTGGGAGTATGTCAGTTCAATCAAAAAAATATTTAAAGAAAAATGATGACCTTTAAAATTATGCAATGGATAATAAAAACAAATGATGATGATATAGTATTTTTTGATACACGAAGAAAAACAGGAGCATATATAATTAGAGAGTATGTTCTTGATAACTTAATAAACGAAGAT
>Ga0256914_1002059_pt1 | contig 17130 bp, 16 predicted proteins | sample HulkmetaG_FD_191571 | JGI IMG/M metagenome (GOLD analysis project Ga0256914, IMG submission 191571) | Hydrothermal chimney microbial communities from Main Endeavour vent field at the Juan de Fuca Ridge, Pacific Ocean - Hulk | ecosystem: Environmental > Aquatic > Marine > Hydrothermal vents ... | reverse complement strand
GTTCTGTATAGACATTAACTACATTAAATTCCTCAGCCTCCCTAACAGCCTTCTTACTCACGTCCGGGCTTGAGTCGTGGCCAGTAACTACTACTAAGTAAGTAATCCTGGCACTAGCTAGGAAATCAAGTGATACCCACCCTAGAGGCGGTATGTAAGCCACTACGAATCCGTGGGGGCCAGCATCTTTGAAGTACATGATTGAGTTACCCACGGGTACGGGCATGTCTAGCGGGAGGTATACGTAGCCGTACTCAATGCGTGCAGGTATCCCGAAGTACCAGAGTAGGTTCATGAGTACCCTAGACATGTCGTCGCAGTCACCTTCATGCTTAGTAACTATTTCCTCAACAGTTCTTGGGTAAGGGTTTGGTGAGTACCTTATGTAACCACTCTTATATATGAACTGGGCTGCCGTTACAGCTATGAATGCCTTACTAACATCCTTAACGCTCTCCCCGTAGGTACTTCTTAACCACTTAATGTAGTCAGGAACTACCTTCTCCTTAACTATCTTAACGGGCTCCTTAACGTACTTAGTAAGTATGCTTGATGGTATTACGTAATTACCTGAGTACGCTGTATGGTTCTGAAGTACCTTACTTATGAATGATGAGACGTTTCTATACTTAATCACTATCTTAGCTATGAAGTAAGCATCGGTTAAGTTGCCCATGTTAATACCTACGTAGTAATTACTCCTCGATTTATTGATGTAGGCATTACCGCCAACCTTAATTATGTACACGGTTTGATTATAATTACCGTCACTGTAATTCATAGGCATTTCAAAAACAGCTTTAGTATCATTAACTTTAACCATATACGCGTAATCAAGTAGGTATAGAGTAACCTCCTTAATATTACCTTGGGTAGTAGCTAGTGATGTCTGTGATTGGGTGGCTATAGTTAATAACGTAAGCATAGCAAGTACCGTAGCTAGTAACTTAGCACCCCTAGTCACGATCCCTCACTACCGTATCAACATTGTACTCACTACATAAGTACCTTACTAGGGGAATGTAAGGTTAATGGCCTTGCCCGAGCGGTCCCGACCTCATCCAAACCCGTGACGCGGGTACGTCAGTCGGGCGGGTCCGTGATTACGTAGTACTGAGGTTACTTAAGTGTGATTCCGTGGTTAATTTAATAGGTGTGTTAGTTACTTCCTTAAGGTGACGTAGACGTACGTCTCAGTAGTTTTCGTAGGTGTTCTGGCGTTACTGATAGTGCTAGTAATGCGTGGTGTGAATGTATCCTTAGCTATAGGTGTGTCAGCTATTATCTATGGGTTACTGACTTTAGGTCCTGACGCCTCATTAATTAATGCCCTAAACGCATTAACTGACCTAAGAACTATTAATCTGTTAGCGACCCTAACCCTAGCTTTATTCCTAGCCCATACGATGTGGGAGGTAGGTATACTGAGTAGGGCTACTAAAGCGATAACTTCATTAAGTACCTTACTAGGAGCAATAACCATACCTATGCTTGTAGGACTAATACCAATGCCTGGAGGTGCTGTAGTGTCTGCTATGATGGCTCAGGAGCTGTACTTCAGGAGGATGGGTTTAGGAGCTGATGAGGCCTCATACATAAACTACTGGTTTAGGCATGTATGGGTAACTGTCTGGCCTCTGTATCAGACGGTAATACTGTCCTCATCGATTCTGTCCGTAAGTATTAAAGACCTAATATCATCTACGTGGGTAGTTGCTCTACCCTACTTTATTAGTGGGTTAATAGTCACTTCATACATACTTAAGAAATTCAATTACTTCAGTACTAAGTCCTCGGTAAGTGAGTCATTTGGGAATTTAAAGGGACTAGAGGTTATTAAGGAGTTACTACTAGGTATATGGCCGTTCATAATCATAGCAACTCTAGCATTAGGTACTAGCCTAGACATTAAGTTAGTGATATTACTGACTTTAATACCTATCATAATTATTTATAGACCAAATAAGGGAACCTACGTCAATTCACTTAAGTTCGCCTTATCACCTAAGATAATAGCTTTGATAATTACTGTAATGCTGTTTAGGCAATACATAATCAGTAGTGACTTATCTCATGAGTTAATCAAGGATTTAACGTCATTAGGTATCTCACCCGCGGTGGTTGCTCCCCTACTCACTTTCCTACTCGGTTTAGTAGGTGGTGGTGAATTCGTCTTCGTTGCTGTGGGGTTTCCCGCGTTAATACCCTTAATACTTAATGCTGGCGTACTGAATAAGTATATGCTTTCCCTAGCCATGCTAGGTGGTTTCCTAGGTGCTATACTAGCTCCCTCACACCTATGCATAGTACTAACTACTGAGAGGTATGGTACGAGAGTCAATAGGGTGTACAGGTACACGCTACCCTCATCAATATTAACGCTACTTATATCACTAATTCTAATTAACTTACTCAAAATCTGAAGTAGGTATTGGTTTAATGAATTATTTTAAGGGAGAAAAAGATTATTGTGATTTAATGATTACTCTAGCATCAGCTACGTACGCACCTTTACCCTTCTCATAAACTACTATCGGGTTTAGATCCACATCCTGAATACCTTCTAGCTCCTCCATTAACTTAGATACCTTAATTATTATGTCCTTAATAGCCTCAATATCCCTTGGTGGCTGACCTCTATACCCCTCAAGCACCTTATAGCCTTTAATCTCCCTAATCATTTCATCAGCATCTAAGTCGCTTACAGGTACTACCCTAAAGCTTACGTCCTTAAGTACCTCAACGAAGATACCACCCAAACCAAACATAACTACGGGACCGAAGGTTGGGTCCCTAGTACTACCTACGATAACTTCCAAACCTCCTGGTAGCATCTTCTGTATTAACACGCCAGCTATTCTAGCGTTAGGGGCCTTCCTAGGTACGTTGCTAATTATGCTGTCGAAAGCCTTAGCAACTTCATCCTCATTGCTTAGGTTGAGTATGACACCACCTACGTCAGTCTTATGACTTATGTCTGGACTAACTACCTTAGCAACTACAGGGAACCCAACCTTCTTAGCTATCTCAACGGCTTCGTCGACTGACTTAGCTAGTCCGTAAGGAGCTACGGGTATTCCGTATAACTCGCAGAGCCTCAGAGCCTCATGCTCAAGTAACTTCCTCCTACCTTCCTTAACAGCTAATTCAATAATACTCCTCGCTTCATTTACAGGGCTCAGCTTACACCCTTACTAAATATTCTGCGTACCTGATTAAATAACTATCGACGTATTAATTATATAAATCAAACAATAGTGAGTTGAGGACTCAATCAGCGAAGTGCGTGTTCTTCACGAATCCGTTGGGTCAGGCTCTCATCATACCTAGGAATTATTACTTACCTAATTAATATATGTAGATAGGTGATGTAGCCTGACCGCTACTGATTAGTGATGAGGCGGCGGTGACTGAGCATGAGTGATTACTTAAGTATACTTAAGTCACTCAGTAAGGCTATTAACTTCGTATGTAGTAAATGCTTAAGTGAGTATACGTACTTCAGTGATTTATGGTGTAGGTTCGTATGTTCCGAGGTCTCATTAATGATTAGCAACGTGTCATTAGGCCATTATGTAGATGCTGTTAGGGGGCTTAAGGTAGTTATTGAAGGCAGTATCCAGTCGCTCTATTACTTAAGTAGGTACGGATTAGATGATGGGGCTATACTAGCTGAGGTTAGGCGTAGGCAGAAATCAGCTACCTCATTCAACATAAAGATGCTCGGTAAGATTAGGGGGTTACACTCCAGGGTTAGGAAGGATCTACTTAAGCTGTACTTAAAAGTAGCTGAATTCTCACACCCTACGAGTAAGGTTATTAAATTAGGTAGTAGAGGGCGTGAGGCAATGGCTGAGGAGTTATTTAATGAGGTCCTACGTGACGTCTGCGACTACGTTGCCTACTCAGCCATTAGATTATGCGGTAAGGGCTCGGTTCCTCAAGAACTAATTGATGAGTTAATGGCTATGGGTTTTAAGAGGGTTATTAAGTACTTAAGGAGTTAAGTAAGTACCTAAATAAAAACCCCGGTATTAAGCTCTAATCGGTTACTGGGTGATTTAATGAAGGTACCTGAGTCAATAATATGGATTATAACAGCAAGGTGTAACCTTAACTGCCTACACTGCTACACTAGGAGGTTCTTAGGTGGTAGGGAGTTAAGTACTGATGAAGTACTTAAGCTGATTAGGGAAGCTAGTGAGTTAGGTGTTGAGTATATACAATTCACTGGAGGCGAGCCCTTACTACGTAAAGATGCACTTAACTTAATTCGCGAGGCCCTCAACTATGGTATTGATGTCAGCCTATTCACTAATGCAACCCTAGTAAGTAGTGGTGTTGCTAGGGAGTTAAGTAAGTTGGGGGTAACGGTATTCACGAGTATTGACGGACCTAATAGAGGCATTCATGAATTAGTTAGGGGTAGAGGTACTTGGGATAGGGTAATTAATGGTATTAAGGCACTAGTTAGTGAGGGCATTGACTTACACATAAACATAAGTATATCGAGACTTAACTGGAGGTACGTAGGGGATACTATTAGGAAGGCTGTTGAGTTAGGGGCTAACTCAGTATCCGTAATACCTGTGATGCCTTCCGGTAGTGCATTAAGTAATAGAGTCTATGTAGGTTCCGATGAAGTTACTTACGCATTGAGGAAGGCTGAGGAAGTAGCTAAGGAGTTAGGTATAGTAGTTAGTGCTTGGTGCACACCCTTCGCGTACTTAATAGTCAGCCCTAAGTACGTGAGTTCACATAACTGTAGGGATTGGGATGTAATGGACATAGCACCAACGGGTGATATACTCCTGTGTGATATACTAGACATTAAGTTAGGTAACGTAACTGAGTTAGGTATTAGGGAGGGGTGGAGAAGGTTAATGAGTTCTGAGTTAATGAAGGAGATAATCAATCCTAAGCTAAATCCACCATGTACTACGTGCCCTATAAGTAACCTATGCAGGGGTGGGTGCTACGCTAGAGCCATAAAAATCTTCGGAAGTATAAAATCGCCCGACCCTCTCTGCCCCCTAGTTAAAGAGATCCGTCAATACTGATGATGGGTTCGAACCTCACCTTGATTAAGACCCTTATTAGTGGATTATACTATTAATGATATGTTAGGTGTTGTTTTTGGGTAGAGTAGCTTCAGTAGTTATCATGGCTGGGGGCAGGGCTAGGAGGTTAGGGTATGTATGTAAGCCGTTAATGAGGATTTGCGGTGATAGGTTAATAATTAAGTCCATTAACGTAGGACTTAAGGTAAGTAGTAACATCGTAGTAACATACACTAAGTACACTAAGGAAGTTACTGAAGTATGTGATGAAGTAGGTATTAAGTGCGTAGAGACACGTGGTGAGGGGTACTCTAAGGACTTAAGTGAGGTTCTAAGTAGGACTAACTTACCGGCACTAATACTACCTGCTGACCTACCATTCATTACTTACGCCGTAATTAAGGACTTCATTAATAAAGCATTAAGCCTAAACGCGTCAGTAATTAGTTTATGCGTAATAGATAATGACACATGCAGGTTAGTGGGTATATCGATTATTAAGGAGTTAGGAGGTAATGAAGCACTAATACCTTACCCGCCAAGCATAGAATTAATGGATGTCGACACATTAAACGACTTAATTAAGGTGAAGGAAGCATGCGCTTCCATGGAGGGTCTTGGAAGGGAGTAAGAATTGACTTCAGTATTAATGTAAATCCCTTAGCACCTAAGGAATTAATTAATGAATTAATACTTGAGGCAGTAAGTAAAGGTACCTACTTAAGATACCCAGACTACAGATATAGTGAATTAAGAGAGGCTATAGGTGGTTTCTACGGTACTAAATCCGAGTATATAATACCTACTAATGGAGCTGCTGAAGCGTTATCGCTTATCGTGCTAGCCTTGAGGCCTAAATACGTAGCACTTACGTGTCCGTCATTTGGTGATTATGAGATTATGTGTAACGCGTTGCGTACAGCGATTAATTACGTACCCTACAGAGTAGTTTATGATGAGTATGTATTGGATGTTGAGGCACTCACTAGGTACTGTAGGAGTAACTCATTAATAATAATCAATAATCCTAACAACCCGACAGGGAGCGTAGTGAATAGAGGTGAAATTTTTGAATTACTTGGTTGGAGAAGGTGCTACGTATTAATTGATGAGGCCTACGCAGAGTTATGTAGTGATTATGAAGTTAAGTTACCCAAGGATTTACCTACGAATATAGTGATAGTTAGGTCATTCACTAAGTGGTTATCAATACCGGGTATTAGGGCGGGGTTCATATACGTAGTAGATAATGAGTTGAGGGATCAACTAGATAGTGTTAGGCAACCATGGAATGTTAACTCAATAGCTGAGTACGTAATAACTAAACTACTAACTAAGTACTCAAGCAAGCTACTTAACGTAGTTAAGGAATCTAGGAACTACTTAAGTAAGGAGAGAGAATGGCTTAGTAGTAAATTAAGGTCATTAGGATTTAAAGTATTTAAGAGTAGGGTTAATTTCGTATTAATAAAACACGATAAGTTAAACCTTAGTTTAGTTAATGAATTACTAATTAAGAGATATGGAATAGCTATAAGGCCATGCATAGGATTTAGAGGGTTGAGTAAGTCGTACGCTAGAGTATCTATTAGGTGTAGGTCTGAGAATGAGGTATTAATTAAGTCCTTGAATAATGTTATGGAGTTGATGGGTGTTGATTAAATCCCTAATTAAGGGGCTCTTATCACTTATTTCCTTCCTAACAATAATACCTACTAAGGAACACGACTTAAGACTAGCTGCTAAATACTTCTACCTAGTACCTGCTGTGGGTTTAATTAGAGGGTTAATAGTAGCGGTAACTACTGCATCAATATTCTCAATTACTAAGGATCCTCTACTAGCATCAGTAACGTCATTAGCTATGCACGCATTAATTCAGGGGTTTAACCATATTGATGGCTTCATAGACTTTAGTGAAGCAATACTTAGTGGTAGTAGGGGTTATGAAGCACTTAAGATAGTTAAGGACGTACATAGAGGGGCATTCGCGATAGCTATCTACGGTATATACTTATTAATTGCTGCATCAGTAATACGTTACGTACTCTTAATTGCTAATCAGTACTTATACGTAGTACTAATTCTCACCTACTCGGAGGTAGCTTCGGCATCGACAATGTTTATACTCGCTAAATTTAGTAGATTACCTAATTACGATGGTTTAGGTAAGTTATTCATTGTTGAGTGCAGGGATCTAAGTAAGTTTCTTAAGTTTATAGCAGTACTTACTGCGTGCCTCACACCCGCATCAATATTAGTTATTTCCTTAGGGAGCACCCACTACGTAGTACTAGCTGTATCCGTGACTCTATTAACTTCAGTAGTAAGTGCTTCAGTACTTAGTAGGTACTTAGCCAATAAGGTGCTCGGATTTACTCAAGGTGATGTACTTGGATTCACTAATGAATTTTCATGGATTAATTACTTAATAATATATTCAATATTAATTACGTTGATAGGTAGGTACGGTGTCATTAATACCTAACCTCCCTACATGGATATACCCCAGTAACTACTACGTAATAGCTTCATTAGGTATATCCCTACTATGTGATGTGGTGTATCCAAGGCATGAGGGGGTGCTATACTTAATACATCCTGTTAGGACAGCTTACTTTATGTCTCTTAAGCTATCTAGGTATGGCAGTACTAAATTATTCGGCTTTACCGTGTGGTTACTAACGCTACTTACTCACTTACTACCTTATGCACTATTACTTTATGTATCATGGTCAATATCCCCCATATTATGGGTAATTACTTCTGCTTACGTAATTAAGGTGAGTATATCACCTACATTACTGGTTAAGACCTTACTGAGGGTCATTAAGTGTGGCTACTTACGTGACTATAAATGCGTTAGGAGGGAAGTTCAAGGTATTGTTAGGAGGGATGTAAGTAGATTAAGCATTAGACACGTATACTCAGCAGGTATTGAATCCCTCTTCGAGAATATAGTTGATGGTGTTGCATCACCCCTAGTACTACTCGTAATCCTAGGACCTCTAGGAGCACTTACTCAGAGGCTGATCAATACCTTAGATGGTGCCTTAGGGTATAAGGTAGGTAGGTTTAGGGAGGTTGGGTGGTTCTCAGCGGTTATGGATACCGTAATTAACTACTTACCAGCTAGGTTGGTGGCTTTAATGACCTTACTTACTTCATTAATCATTAGTAATTCACTAGGTAGTAGGTTTAAAACCTACCTTAAGTACTGCAGAAGCACTGAGAGCGTTAATGCGGGTCATCCAATGTCAGCTATTGCATCAGCCTTGAGCGTGAGGCTAGAGAAACCGGGTCATTATGTACTTGGGGATGGTGAATTACCTGATTTAATGCATGTCTGCCTAGCTACTGAACTAGCTATTTATGTAGTTACGGAGCTCTACGCAGGTGCGTTACTTGCGTTAGTGGTGCCGTATTTACAGTAGGTATTAATTAACCCTCTCACAAACTCATTAAGGGTAATTAAGCTTGAGTAAAGCATCGGTAGTTGTAGCTATAGTTGTTACAGCTATCCTAGCTTACTTAGTAGGTTCATACGTAGGTCTTCAACCACTAACTGGGGTTCAGCCTGCAGTAAGTACTAAGGTAGTTACTAAGTACATGTACAGTACACTCACAAGCAACATTACTAAGTACGTACCTAAAACAACTTATAAGGTATCTACGAAAGTAACTACAGCTAAGGTCACAATTACTAAGTACGTAACTAGGACAAACATAGTTACTAGGAAGTTACTAACTACAGTAACTAAGACTAAAACTAAGGTACTTACTTCATTAACTACGACAACCGTAACAAAGACGAAGACTCAGTATCTACTACAATCCGTTGAGCACGTAGTTATAGCATTTAGTAACTTAAGTAGCTATAACTTAAGTAAGTTAATTAGTATAGCTAGTAAGCACCCATCATTAAATCCCCCCTCATGTCCTAAGGTAAGACGTAGCTTAAGTGAGTTAGTAATAGCCGCTGCCTTAACACCTGAGGAACTCAAGACTGTAGAGTCTATAGCCAAGGAGGTTAAGGTACCTAACTCCCCCCTAGATACGGCCTTAAATGCCGCTAGGTGGGTGTATAGGAACGTTAAGTACGTTAGTGACGGCAGGTTCAAGACATTTAACTGCGTTCTAATGCCTGGTGAGACATTAAGATTAGGTGGTGATTGCGAGGATAGGGCGCTTCTACTTGCTTCAATCCTATTAGCTACTAAGCAATTCAATAAGGTATACATACTCAGTATCAAGTTTAAAGAGACCAACGTAGGGCATGTAGAGGTAGGTATTGATGTAGGTGGTGAGTTATACGCATTAATGACTGAGAAGCACCCGTTTCTTAGATCATTAAGTAGCGATTACTGCGGTTATTGGAGGGACAACGGATTAACAATAAGTAACGTAACTGTATATGAAGTAGTTACTACTGGATTTACGGTTCGCGTAGGTAAGTTAGGTACTTATGAGATAAAGTGCAGTACTACGTACCCACCACCAATAACTGAGGAGTACTTGAAAAGCATCGAGGAGTATCTACTCATTAAGTTTAACTTAAGTAAGTGTTACGTACCGAGTTATGTGTGGGAGCAGTACAGATTAGTTGATGAGGGGGTAATTTACCTGCCCTACTTAAGGATGACCATACCTGTAGATTGGTACTCAGTACACCCCCCTAAGTGGGTAGCTAATAGAGTGGCTGGGATTATTGCGGAGACTTTCAGTAAAGAAGTAAGTAATTTAGTAAGGAAGTACGGGTGCGGAATCTTTAAAGCGGTATTCACGAAGCGTAAGGTAAGCATTATTAAGTACAATAGGTACCTACAACTTTATGAAACCAAGGAGCTAAAGCCTGTTATTGATGTCTACTTCATAGCACCACTAACTAAGTATTCCCCTAACGCCGTAGTTAATATCGGTAGTAAATACATAGTAATTAATGTGGTATCACTAAATAAGAGCGTTGAGGTCCTCATATACAGATTGAAGGAATCAACACCAATACTGGGTATAGCTAAGCCTGGGTGGGTATACAGTACTGTACCTACAGTAACTGCTGATGAATGGGTAAGTAATAGTGGATTAACGCATATAGTAGTTAATAAGGAGAAGGTATTCAATAAGTTAGGTACTGGTAAGTACGTATTAGTTGTGTGGGTGGGTAAGGAGGCTTACGTTAAGTACTTACCAGTACCTTAGGATTCACTATGGGGGTAAGGTTTTTAATTATATTTAATTAATACTGACTAGGTGAGTGAACTGGTTAAGTGCATTGATAAGGGGTTCGTACTATGGTTTACGGGATTACCAGCTAGCGGTAAGACGACCGTAGCTAGGGGGGTAGCTGAGGTTCTTAAGTCTATGGGTTATAGAGTTGAGTTACTTGATGGTGACTGGGTGAGGAAGACAATAAATCCTGATGCTGGATTCACGCGGGAGCAGAGGAGGATACACCTTAGGAGAGTTGCCTGGATAGCTAGGTTATTAGCTAGGAATGGTGTAGTAGTTCTATGTAGTTTCGTATCACCATACAGGAGTGTTAGGAAGGAGATAAGAGGTATTATTGAGGAGGAGGGTATTAAGTTCGTTGAGATATACGTTAAGTGCAGTGTCGAGGAATGCATTAGGAGGGATCCTAAGGGACTATATAAGAAGGCATTAGCTGGTGAGATAAGTCACTTCACAGGCATAAGTGACCCTTACGAAGAACCCGAGAACCCTGACGTAGTAGTTGATACAGAGCATGAGAGTGTTAGTGAGTGCGTATCTAAGGTGGTTAGTAAGGTTAGGGAATTAGGGCTCATTAGTTAAGAGGTATTAAGCTAATGTACTTAAGTATCAATGAATTCCTAATAATACTAAGCGGTGCATTAGCATCCATAATGTATGTTTGGTTAGGGGTTGGCTACGCCCTATCGGTCATGCTGATAATTACCCTACTAGGCTACAGCGTGACTAAGGCACTACCCGAGATCCTCTTAACTCAATTCGTTATATCAGTTCTTGGATCTTACCTAAGGGGCAAGTTATCTAGTGACTTAGGGACTAGCTTAAGGAATGGTGCCGTAATAGCTATCAGTGCCTATGCATCGTTCATATCAGCGTTATTACTTGGTATTAAGCTTCACGACGTTAGTAGGTTATTAGCTATAGTAGCTATACTAATGGTAGCCTCATTCATGCTAATCATTAGGAAGGGGGGTACCGACCCAGTACCTAAGGTGAGGCAGTTTAAGTTAAGCCTAGTCACTGGTGTATTAGCTGGTGTTGTTAAGGGGGTTATAGGGGCTGCAGTAACTCCGGTAATGCTAGTTATTCAGAGAGTAGGTGGTTTAAGTATTGATGAGGGTCTACTTAGGTCATTACTAGCTGAGAGTGCTATATGCTTAACAGCATTCGTACCGTACGTACTAACCCTTAAGTTCTCACTAGCGATGTTCACGTACTTACTCATAGGGTCATTAATAGGTGCTCTAGTTGGTTACGCGTTAATCGGTAGGAGAGGAGCTAGCGTTAAGGTCTTGGCTTCCTCGTTAGCTATGCTCGTAATATCGGGTATCCTACTTATTAAGGTCTTGCTTACAACACTCTACGGAGGTGCTACGTAGGTGAGTGAAGAGAAGGTAAGTATTAAGATTTCAAAGCAACTATACGATAAGGTTAAGAAGTACATTGAGGAGCAGGGGGGCTTCTCAAGTGTTGAGGAGTTCGTTGAGTTCGTGATTAATGAAGTACTTAGTGAGGAGAGTGAATCCTACGAAATGAGTAAGGAGGATGAGGAGAAGGTCAAGGAGAGGTTAAGAGCTCTAGGCTACATTTAAGGGGTAAGCCATGAATGGTGAGGAAGGTAGTGCTAGGAGGGGTAGGTACACCACAGTATCGATACCAGTAACCCTGTATAATAGGATTAAGGAGTTAATCAAGGATACAGGATTTACTTCAGTATCTCAATTCGTTACGTACGTACTAAGGGAGGTTGTTTCGTCGATGGAGGCTGAGAAGTTAGAGAGTGAGGTAATTAGTGAGGAGGATAGGAGGAGGATTATAGAGAAGCTTAAGAGGTTAGGGTACTTATGAGGTGATTAACGTGGTATCGAGACCGCATGGTGGTAAGTTAGTTGATAGGGTCGTTAAGGGTCCTAGGAGGGATCACTTACTTGAGGAGGCTAAGGAGCTTAAGTCAATTGAATTAAGTGAGAGCTTAGTAGCTGACTTAATGAACATAGCTCATGGAGTATACAGCCCATTAGAGGGCTTCCTAATCCAGGAGGATTACATATCAGTAATACATGAGATGAGGTTAAGTAATGACGTACCGTGGACAATACCTATAATACTTGACGTCAATCCAGAGGAGATAATCGACCTTAAGGAGGGTGATGATGTAGCACTAAAGTATGGAGGTAGTGTAGTAGCTTTAATGAGGATTGAGGAGATCTACGGGTGGGATAAGAAGGAGTACTGTCAGTTAGTATTCAAGACCGTAAGTAAGGAGCATCCAGGTGTAGTTAGGACTATGGGTAGGAAGGAGCTACTTATTGGAGGTACTATAGACTTACTGAATGAGGTCCCAGAACCCTTCGAGAATGTTAGGTTATGGCCTAAAGAAACTAGAGTACTGTTTAGAGAGAGGGGATGGAGAACCGTAGTTGGTTTCCAGACAAGGAACGTACCCCACTTAGGTCACGAGTACGTTCAGAAGGCAGCCCTCACCTTCGTTGACGGGTTATTCGTTAACCCATTAGTGGGGTGGAAGAAACCAGGTGACTTCAAGGATGAAGTGATAGTTAAGGCTTACGAGGCCCTAATAAATCATTACTACCCAAAGGATTCAGTAGTGTTTTCAGTACTTAGGATGGAGATGAGGTACGCAGGACCTAGGGAGGCCATACATCACGCAATAGTTAGGAAGAACTTCGGGTGTACGCACTTCATAGTTGGTAGGGACCATGCCGGTGTAGGTAACTTCTACGGACCTTACGAGGCGTGGGACATATTCAGTGAGTTCCCCGACCTAGGGATAACCCCCTTATTCATTAGGGAGGCATTCTACTGTAGGAGATGCGGTGGTATGGTCAATGCCAAGATATGCCCGCACACCGACGAGTTTAGGGTTAGGATAAGCGGTACTAAGTTAAGGGAGATGATAAGGAGGAAGCAGAAACCACCTGAGACCATGATGAGGCCTGAAGTAGCGGAGGTAGTACTTAGCTTTGATAACCCATTCGTTACTTAAGCGTAACTGCCTTAGGATTCGTGAGGACTTAGCGAGTAGTGACTACGTAACTATAATTCATCACTGGGACACCGACGGTATAGCATCAGCTGTCCTACTCAGTAAGTTAAGGGGTGGGGAGTCAGGGATTAAGTACGTAGTACCTAGGATTGGTGAGTACTCCTTAACTGCTTTTGAGACTAATGAGTTAGTTGGTTACGTAGTAATTACTGACTACGGAATTAAGCTTGAGGAGGTTAGTAAGTTAAGCTCACTACTAGGTAATTACGTAGCAGTAATCGATCACCACTTGAATAGAGTTAGTGAGTGTAATGCGTTAATATGTAATCCTGTAGCATTCGGGGTCAGCGAGTATTCATACCCATCAACTACTTGGGTAATTAAGGACTTAATCAATACAGTAAGTAATGAGTACTTAGTAGCCTTAGGTATTGTAGGGGACGTTGGTAGTGAGGTTAGGAATGAAGGTATACGTAAGTGGTTAAGTAGGTTAGGTCTAAGTATTAATGACTTAATATTAGCTAGTAAGTTAATTGACTCATGCTATAAGTTAATTGATTACGGATGCATAGACTACGCAAGGAACTTACTAATGAAGTCCAGCGACTTAGGTGAGGTTATCAGTGATAGTGTACTCAATAATGCATTAAGTAGGTTAAGTAGTGAATTAAGTAGCGTACTGAGTAATTCAGAACCTAGTGAGGAGTTAAGAGTAGGTGATTTAAGTATCAAGTTATTTAGGTTAAGTACGGAGTACTACTTAACATCAAGTATTGGTAGGGAATTAGCTCGTAGATACCGAGATTCGGTAGTAGTGCTTATTAATGATGTTAGGAGGTTAGGTAAGTCATACATATACGTTAGGAGCTACACCTACAACCTCCGCAACGTACTCACTAAGCTTAAGGAGTTAGGCTTAAGGGTAGGTGGTAAGGACACAGTATTCGTAGTTACCTGCTCAGAAAGTAGTTGCTCTAAGGAGGTTAGTTACGTTTTAAACTCCCTACGGAAGTACGTAATTAGTCATAGGTGAGTAACTTGAGGAGAGTCTTCATACTCGGACTTGACTGCGCACCACCTAAGATACTCTATGAGGGGTATGGCGTTGAGTTAAATAACCTTAAGGAGCTAATCGAGGGTAGTGAAAGGTACTTACTAAGGAGTACCCACCCACCCATAACGATACCGGCATGGATATCAATGTTTACGGGTAAGACCCCTGGTGAGTTAGGACTTTACGGATTTAGGCATAGAAAGCCGGGAGACGTTAAGGAGAGTTACATAGTTAATTCTAGATACGTTAAGTACCCAACACTATGGGATATCGTAGGTAGGGAAGGTGGTAGGGTAGGTGTTATTGGAGTACCACCTACGTACCCACCTAAACCAGTGCACGGCTTCCTAATAACTGACTTCACAACACCGGGGCCCGAAAAACCTTATACCTTCCCGCCTTGGCTTAGGAGGGAGTTAGAGAGTAGGTTCGGACCTTACATATTTGATATTGTTTATAGGAGTCATGAGAAAGAGAAAGTAGCTCGCGAGTTATTTAAGATGACTGAACAGCACTTGAGGATAGTTAATTACCTATTAACGAGGAAGGAGTGGGATTTATTCATATATGTTGAGGTAGGGCTTGATAGAGCCCATCACGCATTCTGGAAGTACTTCGATAAGGAACACCCAAGGCATGAGAAGCATCCAGTACTTAGTAAGGTAATACCTAACTACTACAGATTAATTGATGAGTGGTTTGGGGAGGTACGTAAGGTACTACCTAAGGACACGATAATAGTTGTAGCTTCAGATCACGGAGCTAAAGCTATGAAGGGTGCCTTCGTAGTTAATCAATGGTTAATTGAGGAGGGCTACCTTAGGCTTAAGGAGAAACCTAAGAAGAAGGGTATAGACTTAAGTGGGGAAATGATTGACTGGGAACACACTATAGCATGGGGTTGGGGAGGTTACTACGCAAGGATATTCATAAATCTAAAGGGTAGGGAGCCTAAGGGAATAGTTGGTAAGGAGGAATATGAGGAGGTCATTAATCAGTTGAAGAGGGATATATCAAGGATTAAAGGACCTAATGGCGAGTACTGGGACAATAAGGCGTATACACCTCAAGAACTATACCCAGTAGTTAATGGTGACGCACCAGACCTTATAGTGTACTTCGACGACTTAAGCTGGAGATCAGCAGGTACTCTAGGATGGGGTACTAAGTACTTACCGGAGAACGATAGGGGTCCCGATGACGCGGTTCATGACTGGATAGGGGTATTCAGTATCTACGACCCGGAGGGAACCGTTGGTGAGGGACTTAAAGGTGAGTTAAGGATTGATGAGGTAACTAGTAGGTTGCTCGGTATTATTCAAGGGAAATGACTAATACAATATTCAATATTTTCATATTTTAATAGAATTAAATTCTTCTATGTATTTATTCTTAAATGTTCAGATATGATCATAGTAAATTTAATATATTGTTCAAAACAATCAGTGAATTAGGTGTTAGTTTGGGTATTGAGGAGGTACTTAAGGAGATTAAGGAGAGGAAGGTAAGGTGGGTTGATCTACACTTCGTAGACTTACCCGGTAAGTTACAGCATATTACAGTACCTGCTAGGGAGCTTAATGAAGAGAGGTTTAAGAAGGGGTTTGGTAAGCTAGACGGTAGTAGTATTAAGGGATTCAAGACTATTGAGGAGAGCGACTTAGTACTAGTACCAGTACCCGACACGTTCGCGGTCATACCATGGACTGAAGGTGTAGGCGCTACGGCTAGGTTCATATGTAAGATATACGACACCTACGGTAAGGGTAGGTTCGTTAAGGATCCTAGGTACGTAGCTGAAAGAGCTAGCGAGTACGCAGCTAGCTTAGGCTATAAGGCATACTTCGGACCTGAGGTCGAGTTCTTCATATTCGATAATGTTGAGGTAGATGTAATGACTCCTCAGAGCGGCGTCTCATACAGTATATACTCAAGGGAGGCACCATGGAACATCGAGCAACCCATAATAAGGTTTAAGGAGGGTTACTACCCAGTACCGCCTATGGATAAGGTATGGCTAATTAGGCAGGAAGCTGCTGAGGTTCTAGAGGATTACTTCGGTTTTAGTGTTGAGGCGCATCACCATGAAGTAGCCACTGCTGGGCAGGGTGAGATTGACTTTAGGTTCGATGAGTTAGTGAGGGCAGCTGATAACGTAATAACGTTTAAGTACGTACTTAAGAATGTAGCTGCTAAGCACGGAATGATAGCTACCTTCATGCCTAAGCCACTATACGGTGATAACGGGAATGGTATGCACGTACATATAAGCCTACGTGATAAGGACACAGGTGAGAACTTATTCTTTGATTCAAGCAACGACTACGCAGAATTAAGTCAGTTAGGTAGGTACTTCGTAGGTGGTCTCCTAGAGCACGCTAGGTCCTTAGCAGCACTAGTAGCACCTACCGTGAACAGCTACAAGAGGTTAGTACCCGGTTATGAAGCACCTGTGTACATCGTGTGGAGTAGAGCTAATAGAAGCGCATGTATTAGGGTCCCCGTATACCACAAGAACGATAGGAATAAGAGGGTAGAATTCAGGCCTCCAGACCCTTCATGCAACCCCTACCTAGCCTTCGCAGCTATCTTAATGGCTGGACTCGACGGTGTTGGAAGGAAGATCGATCCGGGAGATCCAGTTGATGAGAACGTATACGCTATGGACCCAGCTAGGAAGAGGGAGTTAGGTATTAAGGAATTACCTGGCTCTCTCATTGAGGCTATTGAGGAGCTTGAGAGTGATAACGAGTACTTAAAGCCGGTATTTCCGAAGGAAT
>Ga0256914_1002058_pt1 | contig 17136 bp, 14 predicted proteins | sample HulkmetaG_FD_191571 | JGI IMG/M metagenome (GOLD analysis project Ga0256914, IMG submission 191571) | Hydrothermal chimney microbial communities from Main Endeavour vent field at the Juan de Fuca Ridge, Pacific Ocean - Hulk | ecosystem: Environmental > Aquatic > Marine > Hydrothermal vents ... | reverse complement strand
CCTGCAGGAACCGGCGTTCTCTGTTCCGGGGATTGCGTTTGCCCCCGTTCTCCGCGGAGGGTCCGCGTGGCGAGGGTTCGGTGGGAGGTTCGCAGGGGCGGCCGGCAGGCCGCCCGCCGGTGATGGACGCGCAGGGTGCCCTGGCCGCGCGGGGTGCCACCGTTGTGCGCGGCGCTGCGCGCCGCCCGGGTCGCCTTCCGGCGACCCCTACAAGAGGCTCCTTTCGCCTGCCGGCGATCCCTACGAAAAGCCGGGACCGCCTACCCGCGATCGCTACCGGTTCCGCGGAGACCGGCGACGCCTGGCGGGAACGATGGTCGCGACGAGGGCCGGGAGAGCCACGAAGAGGATCGCCGCCCGCGTGCCGAGCCAGGGGACCAGCGCAAGGGAGACGAGCGGGGCCGTCACCGCCGCCCCGAGGTGGTCCGCCGCCTCGAGGGCGGCTCCCGCCCGCGCGGCGTCCAGGTGACCGAGCAGCCGCGCGCCGTGGGCGAACACCATCCCGAGGAACCAGCCGCCGGCCAGCAGGACCAGCAGGTGCGGAAGCGGCAGCAGGAAGAGCACGAGCGCTCCCACCGCCCCCCAGCGGGCCGACCGCGGGAGCGTCCGTTCCTGGGCTCCGCCCAGCGCGAGGCCGACCATGAACGTCGCGGTCAGCATGCCCAGCCGCCCGTACAGCGCCCCGACCTCCGCCTGGTAGCGGTAGAGGACGACCAGGCTCCCCGCCATTCCGAGGGCGCCCGCCGCCGCCACCCGGTGCACGGCCGCCCGGTTCGGGCGCGGCAGGACGCCCCACGCCAGGAGGAAGATCGCCGCCCAGCGCAGCCAGCGACCGAGGCCCGGGATCCCGGAGATCCGCTGCCGCCGTGCGAGGGCATGGAGGAACGCCACCGGCCGGTCGTCGGTGCTTGCCGGGACGCCCGCGTCCGCGAGGGCCTTCGTCAGCGCGGCCACCCGGGCGGGCGGCCAGTCCAGCGCGAAGGTCTCCGGCACGAACCGGGTCGAGGAGATGCCCCGGGCCCGGTAACGGGCGGCGAGGATCGCCGGGTCGAGGGTCACGCCCGGTCCCGCGACCAGGAGCCCGTTCGGGGCGGGCGCGGCGATCGCGCGACCGCAGGCATCCTCGAGGGCGCGGAGGAGCGAGCCGCCAAGGGCCGCCGTGTCCGGGTCCTGCACGTTCGGCGCGTTCTCGAAGCGGACGGCGAGGGCGCCGCCCGGCGCCAGGGCCGCGCACGCGCGGGCGTAGAACTCCCGGGTGGCCAGCCGCGCGAGGAAGAGGGTGACCGGGTCCGGCTCGAGGACGAGGACCAGGTCGTAGGGTCCTTCCCGGGCAACCTCCTGGCGGAGGTCGCCGAAACGGACGCGGACCCGCGGGTCGGCGAGGGCCGCCCGGTCCGCCGGGTCGAGCCGGTCGCGCAGGAACGCGAAGCCGGCCCGGTCCAGGACGACCACGTCCACCCGTTCCACCGGGTGCCGCAGCAGGAAGCGCAGCATCCCCCGCGTCACCGCCTCGGTGGCCAGCACCCGCCGCGGCCTCTCCGCGAGGCAGGCCAGCTCGTGGGCGAGGGGCTCGTCGGTGTCCGGGTCGGGGAAGCTGCCCGCGTACAGGCCCGAGGACCAGAGGTTCCATGCGCCGGGGCTCCCGGCGAGGTCGAGGTGGCGGTACGGCGTGTCCAGGGTGGCCGCGAGCGCGAAGCCGGGGGCGATCCCGGCGAACCGGAGGCGGTTCGTCCACGAGTCGAGATCGCCCCCCGCCACCAGGCCCGCGGCGAGCAGGACGGCGAGGAGGACCGCCGGCCTGCCCCACGCGTCGGCCCCCGCGGCCGCGAGAAGGGCGACCGCGCCGGCCGCCATCGCGATCGTCACCGGCCCCGGGACGCTCTCCGGGGCGACGACCCGGGGCAGCAGGAGCGCCCCCGTGACCAGGATCCCTCCGAGGGCCGCGCCGACCGACTCGGCGACGTAGAGATGCCGCACCCCGCGCACGGGGGCGAGGACGGAAAAGGTCCAGCCGACGAGGGCGCCGCCCGGCCCGAGGGTCGAGGCTGCGAGCAGGACGACCGTGCCCGGGCCGGGGACCTCCCCCGGGGGCGGGGCGAGGAGGAACCGCCCGGCCCGCAGCAGGACGATGGCCGGGACCCCCCAGGCGACGAGGGCCCCGTAGGCCACCGGCCAGCGGACGAACGGCAGCCTCGTGCCGAGAACGATCCCGAGGAGCCAGCAGGCGAGCCCGATCCCGATCGTCGTCTCGTCGCCCGAGCCGGCGACGATCAGCTCCCGCAGGAGGAGGGTCTGGACGACGATCGCCAGGAACCCCGCCGCCGCCAGCACCCGGTTCATCGGTGGATCACGTCGCCTGGCGGGCGTTCCGGAGGAACACGTTGTACGAGAGCGTCAGGGCGATGGCGAAGGCGACCGCCCCGAGCCCGAGGACCGAGTTCCAGATCGGCGGCGCCGCGAGGGAGAGCCGCATCAGCAGCGTCGCCACGGCGAAGCCCGAGTTCCGGAAGACGACGGCGTAGGTCGACGAGTACCGCAGCGAGATCAGCACCAGCAGCACGTCGGAGAAGACCAGGACCGAGTAGAAGTGCTCGAAGATCGCGTGGAATCCCTCGCCGGAAAACGTGCGTTCCCCCATCGCGATCGCCGTCCCGACGAAGACCCCGAGCAGGACCAGCGCCAGCGACTTCTTCATCGCGATGAAGGAGGCCATTTCCTCCTCGTCGGTGCAGATCGGGCGGTGGAGCTGGAGGCGGTAGTAGAAGCCGAGCGCGAGGAAGATCGCCAGGCCGCCGACCGCGTCCGAGACCACGTTCACGATCGTCTCCCGGGCGACGCCCCAGTCGAGGCTTCCGCCGAGCCGGACGAACTCCTTGAACGCCGACCGCAGCAGGATCAGCGAGAGGATCTCGAACTGCTTGCCGAGGGAGATCGAGACCGACTCGGCGAGCGAGAACACGAGGCCGATCACCTCGATCACCAGCAGGAGGTTGAACGCGAGCTTGATCGTCCAGGCGAAGCCCTCGGGGGCGGGCAGGATTCCCAGCGCCCCGAGTTCCGCCACGCCGAGCGCGCCGAGGAACACCGCGACCAGGGTCGTGGCGATCGCCCGGTGCGCCCAGGGGGACTCCCACGCGTGCTCGAGCCGATCGAAGAGCCGGGCGAGCGGCCGGAGCACCGTTCAGCCCTCCCGGGCCCGGACGACGACGTGCGTGCCGACGACCCGCACGATCTCGACGGAAGTCCCCTCCGGGATCTCCACCGGTCCCTCCGACTCGGCGCGCCACTCCTCGGCGCCGTCCCCCTCGCCGACGCGCACGAGGCCGGTCCAGCCGTGGGCGCGGACCACCTGGATCACCGTGCCCGTCTTCCCGACGATCCGCTCCGAGGGGCGCGGCGCGCGCGGGCGCCCCGGCTTCCGGCGCGCGCGGAGGAGGAGCACGGCGACGACGACCAGCAGGACGAGGACGGCGACCGCGGCGCCGAGAACCCACGGCTCGGTCATCCACTCAGGCATCGGCGGGAATCCTCCATGCGTGGCGCACCCCCCGGCACGGCGGGCCGGTGACCAGCGTCATCTCGGCCCCGGGCGAGGCGAAGAGCCCGGTGGCGAGGGTGCGGCCGTCCTCCGCGTGGCGGCAGACCGGCGTCGGGTCCCCCTCGTGGATCGAGAGGGCGGCCAGCAGGTCGTCGAGGCCCCGGGGCGGCGGGTTCGACGCCAGCCAGTCGGAGAGCGCCCGGTACCGGGGCAGCGAGGAGCGCTCCATGTAGTCGCGCCGCTCCGGCAGGCCGCGCATCCGCGGGTGGACGAGGTGGTTCGTGTGGACGTACGGGGCCATCTCGTCGGTGACCTCGAGGAGATCCTCCCGCTCCGGGTCGGCCGGCCACGTCTCCACCGACACGAGGCGGCCGCCGGGCAGGTCGGCCAGGTTGTGGTGCCAGGGAAACGCCCGCGGGCGCGTCGTCGCGATCCGGACCGCCTCGTCGAGGCTCCCGGCCTCGAGGATCGCCCGGCCGAGGACGTAGCGGGGCACTCCCTCGCCGGGGATCGACCGGGGCCCGATGTAGTTCGTCGTCTGCACGACGCCCCGGGCGTTCAGGCCCGGGCCGACCCCCGGGATCGTCCCCGGGTAGACGAGGCAGAGGAACGGGACCGACCCCTCGGGCCGGGCGAGCAGCAGGACCATCCGGCCGTGGTAGGCCCCGTGACCGTCCTCGTTGTGCGCGAGGTAAACCTTCCCCTCGCGGACCATCCCGATGGTCGAGCAGCCGTCGGCGTCGCCAGGCGGAAGCACGTCGAGCTCGGACCGGCAGTTCCAGGCGAACAGCTCCCCGGGATCGAGGCCGGCCCCCTCGGCGATCCCCTCGATCTCCTCGAGGACCCGCGGGAAGAGATCGCCGGTCGCCTCCCGGAACCGGCGGACCGCCGGGTCGCCGGCGCGGCGCCGGCAGGCCTCCCACCGCTCGGAGAGAACGCCGAGCACCTGGTGGATCCGGGAGCGGAATCCCTTCCCGTGGGCGTAGCCGATCTGCCACGGGGTGCCGGCGACCTCGAGCAGCGGAAACGGTCCCCGGGTCGTCTTCCAGGGGACCGGCGTGCGGGCGGGGGCGCACCGGGCCAGCAGGAGACCGAGGGCCCCGGCCCCGGCGAGCCGGAGCGCCTCCCGGCGGGAGCAGCGAGCGATCACGGGCGGACCTCCTCGGCGCATAGTGTACCTTTGAGACGGAGGTGAACCGTGACCCCCCGGGTGCCGATCCTGCCGCTCGCCCTCGCCGTCTTCACCGCGCTCCTCGCCGGCCCCGTCCTCCCCCGGGCCGGCTGCCTCGACTGTCACCGGGGGATCGAGCCGATCGTGCCGGAGGATCACCCGATGGCCGAGGCCCTCGCCGCGGCCGCCCCGGAAGGCGACCCGGCCGCCTGCACCGTCTGCCACCGGGGGAACCCGGCGACCCGGATCGGCTGGAAGGCCCACGCGGGCCTGGTCCGCGACCCGGGCGATCCGCGGGTGAACGAGGAGACCTGTGGTCGTTGCCACGGGGAGCAGGTCCGGGTCCAGTGGCAGTCCCTGATGATGACCGAGGCCGGGAAGATCCAGGGCGTCGCCTGGGCCGCGGGCGGGCTCACCGGCTACCAGCACCGCTGGGCGAACTACGACGTCCGGGCACTGCCCCCGGGGGAGCGCCGCGGCACGGAGGCCTACCGGGAGTACCGGCGCCGCCTCGAGGAGGCCGAGCCCCAGGTCTTCCCCGGCGAGATGGTCCAGGTGCCCCGGGCGCCGGAGGACGCCGGGGACCTCGCCGCGGTCGCGGAACACCCCGAGACCGCCGCCTACACCTACGTCCGCACCGAGTGCCTGCGCTGCCACCTCGCGGTGCGGGGCCGGCAGGCGCGCGGCGACTGGCGGGGGACGGGGTGCTCGGCCTGCCACGTTCCGTACGGCAACGAGGGCCTCTACGAGGGGGAGGACCCGACGATTCCACGGAAAGAGCCGGGGCACCCGCTCGTCCACCGGCTCCAGGGGACGGCGGGCCTGCGCGTCGAGGCGAACGGAAAGCGCTGGTCCGGGATTCCCGTGGAGACGTGCACGAGCTGCCATGACCGCGGCAAGCGGATCGGCGTGTCCTACCAGGGCCTGATGGAGTCTCCCTATGCCTCGCCGTGGGCCGAGGACGGCGGGGAGCAGCCCGCGCTCCACTCCAAGCACTACGTAGCGATGCAGATGGACCTCCACTACCAGCGCGGGATGCTCTGCCAGGACTGCCACACGACGATCGACGTCCACGGCGACGGCGGCCTCGCCGGTTCCGGCCTCGCGATGGTCGAGATCGAGTGCGCCGACTGCCACGGCACGCCGGAGGCGTTTCCCTGGGAGCTGCCCCTGGGCTTCGGGGACGAGATCGCGGGAGCGGAAGACGCGCCGCGCGGCGTCGCCGAGGGTGGCGCGCTCCTCACGGCGCGGGGCAATCCCCTCGAGAACGTCACCCGGGACGGCGACACCGTGGTCGTGCGCGGGGCCTCGGGGAAGACCTGGCGGCTGGTCCCGCTCAGGGCCCGGGAGCTGCCGCTGGCCGCGCGGGTGGCGATGCGGCAGGTCGCGTCCCACGTGCGGCGGATGGAGTGCAGTGCCTGCCACAGCGCCTGGGTGCCCCAGTGCTACGGCTGCCACGTCAAGGTCGACTACTCCGTCCGCGGCACGGCCAACGACTGGGTCGCGACCGGCGTGGCGGACGGCGTGACGCCGCGCCCGGTGCCCGGCCACGTCGTGGAGTCCCGCTCCTACCTGCGCTGGGAGGAGCCCGTGCTCGGCGTCAACGGCGAGGGCCGCGTCACGCCCCTCGCGCCCGGGTGCCAGGTCACGTGGACGGTGATCGGCCCGGACGGGAAGGTCGTCCTGCGCAACCACGTCTTCCGGTCGCCGGGCGGGACCGAGGGTGCCGGCGCGGAGGGCCAGCTCACCCTCGACATGAGCCCGACGACGCCCCACACGGTCGGCCCCGCCCGGTCGTGCGAGTCGTGCCACGCCTCCCGCAAGGCGATCGGCTACGGCGACCCGGCCCAGCGGCCCTGGGACGAGGACACGGTCGTCGACCTCGAGACCGCGGACCACGAGCCGATCCCGGCGAGCGCCCGGGTCCAGGTTCCCGCCGTGCCGGGTCTCCGGGACTGGATGGCGATCGTCGACGAGGACGGGCAGCAACTGATGACGGTGGGGCACCACCTTTCCCGCTCGGGGCCGCTCGGGGACCGGCAGCGGGCGGTCCTCGATCGTCGCGGCGTCTGCCTCGCGTGCCACCGGGAGATCCCCGGCGAGTCGCTGGCGGTGTCGCTCCTGCACCACGTCGCGCGGGTGACCGGCCAGCTCCCGGTGACCGCCGACGAGCACGGAGGGCTGCTGCACAGGATCCTGCTGGCGGTCGGGTGGGTGCAGGCGGCCGCCGTGGTGCTGGTGCCCCTCTTCCTGCTGGTCCTGTTCTGGCGCTGGCGCGCCGGCGCGAGGGACCGGCGACGCTGGTGAGGGGAGGCCGGTGATCACGGGGATCGGGATCGTCGTGCGGGACGTGACGGCCCGGGTGGCGCGCTTCCCCGGGTCGGACGAGAAGCTGGCCGCCGAGGACTGGTGGGAGACCCCCGGCGGACCCGTGCCGATGGCGCTCCTCGCCGCGGCCCGGCTCGGCGTGCCCGCCGCGCTGGTCGGCGTCGTCGGGGACGACCCGGCGGGCCGGCTGGTGCGCGACGTGCTCGCCGCCGAGGGGATCGACCTGCGGCACCTGCTCGTGCGGCCACGGCTGGCGACGCCGACCAGCCTGGTGATCGCCCGGGGCGACCACCGGGCGATCGTCGAGTGCGGACAGGTGGAGGTGGCGGACTTCCTCGGGGAGGAGCTCCTGCCCGTGCTGGCCGACCGGCTGGCGGAGACCCGGTTCCTGCTGGTCGACGCGCGTTTTCCCGCGCTCCAGGAGGCCGCGGCCCGGGAGGTGCGGCGCCACGGCGGGCGGGTGGTGCTCGACGCGGGTCACCCGCGGCCCGGCGTGGACGCGCTCCTGCCCCTCGCGGACGTCGCGGTCCTCTCCCGCACCTGGGGCGACCGGCAGGGACTCTCCCCGGAGGACGCGCTCGACCGGGTGGCCGCGGCGATGCCGGCGCCCGGCGAGGAGGGCGTCCCGGGCGCCCGGAGGGGCACGATCGCGGCGATCACCCTCGGGCCCGAGGGAGTGATCGCCCGCGTCGACCGCGGCCCCGTGCTGCGGATCGCGGGCCACCCGGTGACGGCGGTCGACACGACGGGGGCCGGCGACGTCTTCCACGGGGTGCTGGTCGCCGCGCTGTGGCGGGGCGAGTCGCCGGAGCGCGCCCTGCGCCTCGCGAACGCCGCCGCCGCCCTCAAGGTCCAGCGCCCGACCGCCAGCGCCGCGATCGGCGGCTGGCCCGACATCGAGGCCCTCCTCGACTAGCCCGGGGGGCCTGGTGTTCCGGGCTCGTTCCCGGGACGGAGACGGCGGTTCGGACGCTCCGCGGGCCGTCGGGGGAGACGGGCGACATGGGCGAGCATGGAAGCGGGTTGCGGGTGTCGAATCTCTCCTTCCGGTACGCGGGGGGCTTCTCCCTGCAGGTGGCCGAGCTGCTGCTCCGTCCCGGGGAAGTCACGGCGCTGATCGGGCCGAACGGCGCCGGCAAGACGACGCTGCTTCGTCTCCTTGCCGGGCTGCTCGAGCCCGTCGACGGGAGCGTCCGGCTCGACGCGGAACCGTTCGACGCGGTCGTCAGGCGGGGGCGTCTCGGGCTGTTCCTGGACACCTTCCCTCCCGGGACGGACCTCTCCCCCCTCGCGTGGCTGCGGCTGCTGGCGCGGGCCCGGGGCAGGGAGATCTCCCGGCCGGATGCCCTGGGCTGGCTGGAACGGCACGGCCTGGGAAAGGTCGCTCGGCGTCCCTTCCGCCGCATGTCCTCCGGAGAACGCAGGCGTGCGATGCTGGCGCTCGTCACGTGGGGCGATCCGTCGGTCCTGTTGCTCGACGAGCCGCTGGCCTCCCTCGACCCGGACGCCGTGATGGACTGGCGCCGGCGCATCCTGGAACACGCCGAGAGGGGTCGCATCGTTCTCGTCAGCTCTCACGCTCTCCTCGAGCTGGAACGGCTCGCGTCCACGTTCGTCTTCATGCGTGGCGGTCGGGTCGTCCGGGTGGCGAGCAGGGAGGACCTGTCCCGGGTGCCCGCCCTGCGCGTCGAGGTGGCCGCACCGCGGGCCGCGGTCGAACGGGCCCTGCCCCGTGAGTGGATCCTGTCGATGGAAGACCTGGCGGATCGGACGATCGTCACCGTGGACGAGAAGGTCGCGCCCCGGTTCGCGGAAATCGTGGCCGCCCTCGAGGAGCGCGGGATCGAGGTCATCGGCGGCGGACGGGAGGGGATCTCCCTCGAGGAGGCGTTCCGGGAAGTGTCGTCCGGGAAGGCGCCGGGGGAGGACGACGATGCGTGATCTCGCGGTGGTTGCCCGGTGCGACCTCCTGGAGGCGTCCCGTTCTCCGTGGACGTGGACGATCGTCCCGATCGCGGCCGCCTTCGCGTGGCTGCTGTTCGGCCTGCGCGTCGACCCGGCAGCTCCCGCCACGGTGTGGACCGCGGTCGCGGGAGGCGCCGAGGCCGGGTCCAGCGTGATCGCCCTCTGGGCCCTCGCCGGGATCCTCTCCCGGGAAGTCTCCTCGGGGCGCGCGGACCTGCTGCTCTCGGCGGGGATCGCTCCCCGGCGACTCGCGTGGGGGCTGGGGCTCACGTGGGCCTCGTTCGTCGTGCTCGGCACGTGGGCCTGCGGCGCGATCCTGGTGCTCGCCCTCGCGCGGGGGACGGCGGTTCCCGGGTCGGTCCTGCTGGCCGTCGCCCTCGCTCCCGCGGATGCCCTCGTCGTCTTCTGCCTCGGAACGCTGCTCGGGGCGCTGCTCCCCCGGCGCGTGAACGTGCTCGCGGTGGTCGTTCTTCTTCTGGCGCCGTCGCTCCTCGACCGGGCGGCCGCCGCGTGCGACATGAGCATCCGGCCGGGTCGTTTCCTGGAGAAGCTCGTCTCACCGGCCGGCCATCTCCATGCGGCCCCGGTCGCGGAGGGCATCATCTACTACGACACGGCCACCGCCGACCTCCTGCTCGCCCTGGTGATCGCCACGACGGCCCTCTCCGCCGCCGCCTTCCTCTTCGGGAAGGGGCGCTCGAGGGAACGACTCCGCTGAGCTTCCCGCGGCGCCGGCGGCCGGGTCTTCGGCGGCCCGCCGGTGCCCCGCGACATCCCGCTCCCGGGGGACGGTCCGTGGGTGATCGTCGTCCGGGCCGACGGGTACGCGCCCGCGGTTCTCGGTCCGCTCGCCGGGGAGGAATCCTGGCCGGAGCTCGACGCCACCCTCGAGTACGGCGGGTTCGTGCGCGTCGAGCTGCCCCCGGGCGCGGCGGGAGACCGCGCGACGCTCGTGGACGAGGCCGGCATCGACTGGTGGGAGTTCGCGGGGCACGCCGTCCGCGACGAGGACGGGACCGCGGTCCTCGACCTCGGCCCGCTGCCGGTCGGGCGCTGGCGGCTCGAGGTGGACGGCGGCCGGTGCGCGGCGGAGGTCCGCATCCGGGCCACCGGGGAGCAGGCCGAGGCCCGCTGCGAGTGACGCCTCGCACGGCTTCCCCGCGGGATCGGTTCCCGGGATGGGAGGAGACGCGGCGGGGAACCCGCGCGGCCGTCCCGTTGCGCGGTGCCGGGCGCCGTGCGCGGGGGCGGATCGGGGCGGCCGGCGGGCCGGGCCCGGCGTAGCGTCCGCCGTGTCCGCCCGGACCGCCCGCCCCCCGCGGCCGCCGGGCGGCGGGGAGACGACCGATGGCGCGGAGGACGAGGACGAGGACCGGGACGAGGACGAGCGCCGGGCCCCGCCGGGACGTGGACGCACGAGGGGAAGGCGCGGGGGGCGCCGCCACCCGCCTGCGCCTCGTCGACGGCGGGCTCGGCCGGCGGGACGAGGCGCGGGATCCGGCGCCGCTCCCGGGGGAGGCCCCGTGCCCGTGCGGGTCCGGCCGGTCGTGGGACCGGTGCTGCCGGCCCCGCGTGAAGCGGGACATCCCGGTGATCCGGGACTGGGCCCGCAGCTGGCTGCGGCTCGGGGACCGGGTGCTCCGGTTCGCGTTCGACCTGCTGGAGGACCCGCCCGAGGCGCATGCCATCCGGGACCTCGCCGGCGGCGATCCCGGCGCCCGCGTCAACGTGCTGTTCGAGAACCTCACCTGGAAGCAGGTCTCGGCCTGGATCACGTCGTGGAGCCTCTTCTGGTGGATTCCCGGGCCCACGGACCCGCTGCGCGCCGACTGCGGCTGGGGGGAGCCCACGCTGGCGGACGAGTGGTTCGCGCGGGGGCGCCGGCTCTCGCGCCGGGAGCGGGCGTACCTCGACGCGGCGCTGGGGAGCGCGTACTCGTTCCTCGAGGTGGAGCGTCGCGCCCCGGGAGCCGTCTTCTTCCGCGACCTGCTGCTCGAGAAACGCTACCTGGTGGTCGATCCCGCGCTCGCGCGGGACGTGCAGGAGGGCTGGATCGTGCACGGGGCGGTGGCCCGGATGCCGTTCGGGGACGCGCTGCTCGGCGCCGGGGCGTTCCTGCTCCGCACCGGGGACGCGGGCGCGGTGAAGGCCTTCCGACGCCGGCTCCTTCGCCGGAACCGGTCCCTGGACCCGGCCTTCCTGCGGGGCGAGTGGCGTCGGCTCGCGGAGCTCTACGTCGGGTGCCTGGCCGGCGGGTGGGAGACGAGGGCCAGGGTCGTGCGGGGCGGGCGTTCCGACGCCGGGCGCTAGCCGGGAGGGGGCGTCCCCGGCGGGATCAGCCGACCAGCAGCGCCGCGGCGATGACGAACGCGAGCCCGACGACAAGCTCCACCCGCAGGCACCGGGCGAAGGCCGGGTCCGCCGCCGCCCGCCGCCACGCGAGGAGGCGCCCGGCCAGCGCGAGGGCGATCACCAGCGGCCAGGCGTGCAGGAAGCCGGCGACGAAGGCGGCGGCGCGCAGGGCCGTCGCCGTCCACCGGGCGCCCCGGGGCCAGTGGGGGTCCCGCGCCGGGTCCGCCTTCCGGGCGCGGCCCGCGAGGCCGAGGGCGCGCCGCACCTGGAACGCGAGCGCGCCCGCCCCCCAGGTGACCGCGAGCAGCCCGAGAACGAGCCCGAGCCCCCTGAGGACCGCGGGCGACCAGGGGAGGGGACCCGCTCCGGCCGCCCGCGCGAGCCAGCGGGCGGCGATCACCAGGGTCGTCACGTGCAGCGCCTGGTCGAGGAGATGCCCCGCGATCGGCGTCCCGCGCTCCCGCCAGTGCCGCAGCTCGAGCGCGATCTTCCCGGCGTCGATCCCCAGGTGCGCCGCCCCGATCAGCGCACCGGCGGCGAGCGCCGCCCGCGGCGGCACGAACGGCACGAGCGCGACCGCCGCGCAGCCCGCGGTCACCAGCCCGTGGAGGAGCAGCGCTCCGCTCGCGAGGCCCCTCCGCTTCGCGTCCGCGAACCGGTCGGTCTGCAGCACGAAGTCCGACAGCAGGTGCGCGACGAGCAGGGCGGCGAGCAGCCCCCCGAACGGTCCCGACGACACGAGGAGACCCACGCCCGCCGTCCTCCCTCAGGCGGAACCGGAACCGTCCCCGCGCCGCTCGGCGAGGGCGGCCTCGATCCGCTCGAGCCGCTCCTCGAGGGTGGCGACCCGGGCATCCAGCCGGTCCCGCTCGTCCCCCCTCGGGGCCTTCTTCGCCTGGTCGCGGAGCTCCTCGATCCGCGCGGCCACCCGGCCCCGCAGCTCCTCGAGCCGCTCGAGGCTCGCCGCCTCGTCGGCCTTGTCGAAGACGAGCTCCTCGGGGAAGTCGTCGTCGGTCCCGGGTGCCGGCGGCGGGGCCGCGCGCGGGACGAACCTCCGTTCCGGCGGGTAGACCCGCTGGTTCATGAAGGACGGGGAGACGATCTCGATCCCGGCGCCGTGGAGCGCGTCGAGCATCTCGCGGCGCAGGACAGACCGGGCGGTGAAGAGCCGCCGCGGATCGCGCAGCAGCCCGGCGGCGGTGTACGTGACCGAGAAGTCCCCGAGCTCGGCCACCTGGACGAACGGGCTCTCGAGGCCGGCCGCCTCGGCGGCGGCGAGCAGGGCCCGCTCGACCTCCGCGTGGGGCACGTCGTAGCCCAGGGAGACGTCCGCCCGGACGATCGTCCCGGACTCGCGAACCACCGTGTAGGGGTGCGTCGCCAGGTAGAGGTTGGGCAGGTTGACCAGGTCCCGGTCGCGCGTCTGGAGCTGCACGTGGAACAGGCCCCGCTCGGCGACCCTCCCGAAGTGACCGTTCACCTCGAGGAAGTCTCCCGCCCGGAACGCCCGCTCCCCGCGGAGCATCAGGCCGGCGACCGCGTTCCCGACGAACGTCGTCGAGCCGAGGGTGACCGCGATGCTGAGCAGGATGCCGAGCAGGCCGAGGAGCTGGGCGCGCAGCTCGCTGGGAAGCGGCGCGGCGACCAGCACGGCGACCAGGGCGGCGAGGCCGGCCCCGAGCATCAGCAGTTGCCGCCGCAGGAGCGGGGTCCGCCCCGCGGCCGCCCGCCGGTCGAGCCACCACCCGAGCAGGTAGAGGGCGATGGCCGTGACGGCGACCGTGATCCCGAACGGGACCAGCTCCCGGGCGCCCCGGAGGAGCTCCTCGAGCAGGGTCATCTCGTCAGCTCGTCAGCGTCCCGCGCCGTCGCCGAGCCGGAACCAGCCCGCCCGGCAGGTGCGTCGCCGACCGTCGTCGTCCACCCGGGTCACCCACCACCAGACGACCCCGTCCCGGTTGCGCCGCGCCTGGCGACGGATCTTCTTCCACTGCTTCCTCGTCGGCGTGAATTCCGCGTCGCGGAGAACCTTCTTCCGGCCGCGTGGCCAGGTGACCACCTTGCCGAAGACCGGGTCCCCCGAGAAGGAGACCCGGTAGCCCCGGGTGCCCGCGAGGGGCGACCAGGAGAACGTCGGGGCCTCGTCCCGGGACACCACGGTCCCGGTCGCCGGAGCCCGCAGGCTCACGGGGGCGATCGGCGGGGCCGGATGGCGCCGCCAGGTGGTCAGGCGGTCCAGGTCCCGCCGGGCGACGTACGGCACGTAGCCCCGGGCCTCGGCCACCTCGTAGAAGCGATCGACCTTCTTCCGGGAGCGCGGGTAGTCCACGACCAGCACCCGCCGGCCCGCGTCCCGGAAGCGGTCGAGAAGCGGCACGACCTCCCGGGTGAGGCCGCGGTGCTGGCGCCGGTTTCCCCGGAACCACGTGTCCTCGGCGCCGATCCCGGAGACCACGTCCAGGTACCCCTCGACCTCCACCAGGCCCGGCGCGTTCTGGGGGACGACGAGGAAGTCCGGGTCCTCCGCCCGGGCGTGGGCGGCGATCCGGCGGACGAACTCGACCATCCGCTCCGCCGCGTCGGGGACCTCGTCGCGGCCGTCCGGGCCCCAGTACTCGTAGGCGTCGACGATGTCCAGGTAGACGCCGTCGAACCCCTGGGCGAGGATCCGGTCCAGGTAGTCGAGGACGATCTCCTGCCAGTCCGGGTCCCAGTAGCGGACCCGCCAGTTTCCCTTCCAGTGGGGGTTTTCCGGGCCGAGCCACGCGGGAGGGTCGTCGGCCCAGGCGGGGTCCCAGTAGTACCGGTAGTCCTCCGCCTCGCCGATGCTGAGGTAGGCGAGGACGACCCGGCCGCCGGACTTCATCAGGGCGACCTCGGAGGGGGACCACTCGCCGTCCTCCTCGCCGGTGGCGGAGTAGTCGGTGACGAGCAGCTCGAAGCCGGTGTCGGCGACCCTCGCCGGCACCACGTCCTGGAGCTGGTAGAGCCAGGAGCCGATCTCCGGGACGACGGGCGGCCCGGCCTCGGCGGAGGGGGCGGCGAGGCCCCCGAGGACGAGCAGGGAGAACGCCGCCGCGACGAGGGGGCGGCGGAGAAGATGGTACAGGGGGGTCATCGTGTCGATCCTCCGGTCGTGGCGAAGGCGGCCCGGGAACGCGCCCGGCCCGGCGACCCCATCCTCTCCCTCCAGGCGCCCGGGGGCAAGACGGGAGCCGCCCGGGGGCGGAGTCGTCCCGGCGCCCCGCCGCGCCGCGGCCGTGCACCCGCCCGGGGCCCGCGAGCCCGGAAGCGACCCCGGCCCCCCGGGCCGGGAGGCTGATCCGGGCGACGCTTCGGTTCCTTGCCTGCCAGGTGGTGATCCTCAAGTAAGCCCCCACCCGCGCGAAACGACGTTTGAAGACGAGGGCCCCGTCTGCACCCCGGGGGGAGGTCCGGGGCCCCGGAGGGGAGACGACCCGTGTTCGACCGCCTGAAGATCCGGCCCCGGCTCCTGCTCGCGTTCGGCATCGTGGCCGCCGTCCTGCTCGTCCCCGCCGTCCTCGGTGTCGGCGCCCTGCGGTCCGTTTCCCGGGGACTCGAGGAGTGCGCCGCCGATCTCCCCGTGGTCGAGGCGGCCGGGGCGATGCAGTACGCGACCGCCCGGGAGATGCAGCAGGTGATGGAGATGATGGAGGCGGACACGCCGGAGGCTCTCGCCGCGGAGTCCGACGCGTGCTTCCGCTTCGCGGACCTGTTCGACACGTGCGCCCGGGCGATCCTCGAGGGCGGGGACACGCCCTTCGGGAAGGTCCGGCCGGTCCGCGGGGAGGCGGCGCGGCGCGCCGTCGCGGACGTCCGCCGCTACCACGACGAGGAGTTCCTGCCCCTCGTGAAGAACCTGCACGAGGTCGCGAGCCGGGCCCTGGCCGCCTCCGACCGGGAGCGGTCCTCCCTCGAGGCGCGCCTCGAGGAGCTGGACTCGGCGATCGACGGTCGCGGCCAGGAGATGATCGAGAAGCTGGCCGCCGCCAACCGCGTGATCCGCGGGGCGGCGGAGGCGGAAGCGGCCCGCGACACGGCCGCCGCCAGGCGGAGCGTTCGCCTCGTGACCGTCGGGGTCGTTGCCGGGCTAGGGCTCGCGGCCGTTCTCGGCCTATGGCTGGCCGCCTCGATCTCCGGGCCGATCCGGGCGATGGTCGGCCATCTCCGGGAGGGCAGGCTGCGCGGCTGGGCCGAGGTCCGGCGCGGTGACGAGCTGGGCGACCTGGCCCGCGGTTTCGAGGAACTCGCCGCGTTGCTGGCGGAGAAGGCGGCGGCGGCGGAGCGGCTCGCGGCGGGAGACCTGGACGCGCGGATCGAGGTTGCCGGCGAGGACGACGAGATCGGGCGGGCCCTCTCGCGGATCGCGGAGACGTTGCGGGGCATCGTCGAGGAGCTCTCCTCGCTGAACGACGCCTGTCTCGGCGGGGATCTCTCCCACCGGTGCCGGGCCGGGCGGTTCCAGGGCGCGTTCGCCGGCATCCTCGAGGGCGTCAACGCCTCGATCGACACCCTCGTCCACCCGGTCGAGGAGGCGGCGCGGGTCCTCGAGGCGATCGCGGACGGGGACCTGACGGCGCGCGTACAGGGGGACTACCGGGGGGACCACGCCCGGATCCGCGACGCGGTCAACCGCGCGGTGGAGAGCCTGCACCGGAGCCTCGAATCGGTGGCGGCCGCGGGAAGCCAGGTGGAGACCGCCGCCGGCCAGATCTCCTCGGGAAGCCAGTCCCTCGCCCGGGGTTCCTCGCGCCAGGCCGAGATGGTCCAGGAGATCCAGCAGACCCTCGGCCAGCTCACCGAGCGCACGCGCTTCCACGTGACGCGCACCCGGGAGGGCCGCCAGATCGCCGGAGAGGCCCGGGATGCCACCGGCCGGGGAGAGCAGATGATGGAGCGGCTCGCCGCCGCGATGGAGGAGATCCGGCGCACCTCCCTCGAGACCGCGAAGATCGTCAAGACGATCGACGAGATCGCGTTCCAGACGAACCTGCTGGCGCTGAACGCCGCCGTCGAGGCTGCCCGCGCCGGCGAATCGGGCCGGGGGTTCGCCGTCGTCGCCGAGGAGGTCCGCAACCTGGCGATGCGGTCCGCGGAAGCGGCCCGCTCGACCTCCGAGATGATCGAGCACGCCGGGAAGAGCGTGGAGAGCGGAGTCGACCTGGTCGAGCGGACGATCGCGGCCCTTGCCGAGATCCGTCAGCGGGTGGAGCAGGTGGACGCCCTCGTCGAGGAAATCTCGGCCGCGGCGACCGAGCAGGAGACCGAGATCGACGGGATCGGCACGGCGGTGGAGACGATCGCGGGCGTCACCCGCGAGGTGGCGGCGGCCTCCGAGGAGTCGGCGGCCGCGGCCGAGGAGCTGGCGAGCCAGGCCAGCGAGCTGCGCGCCCTCGTCGGGCGGTTCCGGCTGTAACGCGGGCTCCGGGACTCCGGTCCGTGTCGTTCATGTTCGGTCCTGCACGGCAGTTGCTGCCGGGCCGGGGCCCGCGGGGTAGACGGGGCCGCCTTGGCCTGCGACCGCTTCGCACGTAGACTCCCCCTTTCCCGGGAGAACGGCGAAGGAGGGAGGGGCTGGACCGATGAAGGCTCCCACCGAGACGGCAGGCGGCGCGTGCCGCCGAACGACCCTGGCGGTCGCGCTCCTGTTGGGCGGGGTGCTGCTGTCGCCGGCCGCGTCCGCCGAGGCCATCGTCGAGGCGGCGCCGGAACCGGTCCCGCCGACCCGGACCTGCGAGGCGTGCGACCTCGAGGGAGGCGC